>VFQT010001192.1_pt1 | contig 32813 bp, 24 predicted proteins | sample 3512381 | NCBI WGS metagenome assembly VFQT01 (sample SAMN10412376, study PRJNA504923) | tailings metagenome | isolation source: Relicate 2 Philex TSF3 active mining site | place: Philippines: Tuba, Benguet | collected 2017-08-29 | reverse complement strand
CGGAACCGGGTCTCGATGGGCGACGCGTGCTACTGCCGCGCGGCAAGGGTCTCGGCGGCTCCTCGAATATCAACGGGTTGATCTACATCAGAGGTCAGGCCGCCGATTACGACGATTGGGTACGCCAAGGCGCGACGGGTTGGGGTTGGTCCGATGTTTTACCGTGGTTCGTGAGTAGTGAAAGGCACGGATCACGTGCTGCGCCCCACCACGGCACCACCGGTCTGCTGAGGGTCGAGTGCGGTGCCGAGCGCGATAGCACCAACGACGCCATAGTCGCTGCGTTCGAGGAGATCGGCGTGCAGCGTCGCCATGACTTCAATGACGGCGTGCAGAGCGGCGCTGGTTATTACGACTCGATCATCCACGAGGGCGAACGATGGTCGGCCGCTCGAGCGTACTTGCAGCCAGCGCTCTCTCGACCGAATCTCAAGGTCATCACTGGAGCGATGGCGCACCGTATCATCTTCCGTGAGGGACGTGCGGTCGGTGTCGAGTTTGATCTCGGCAAGCAGCGACGGAGTCTGAACGCGCGGGCCGAGGTCATCCTCAGCAGCGGTGCCTATCACTCACCGCAGTTGCTGCAACTCTCCGGCATCGGCGATCCGACCTTGTTACAGCGATATGGCATACCGCTGGTTGTTCCGCGAAACGAAGTGGGAATGGGCCTGCAGGATCACCTAGTTGTGCCGATGGGCTTTCGTGTTCGCCCACCGGCGTTTAGTTATAACGCGGAGCTCTCGGGTTGGCGCTTGATCCGTAACTTCTTTCGCTACCTTCAAACACGGCGTGGACCGATGACGATTCCCGCGGCGCAGACCGGCGCTTTCGTCGCAAGTCTCGCGGGCGATGCTCGTCCCGACATCCAGTTCCATTGTCTGCCGGTGACCGGTGATCTCGAGGCGGCCGCTTCTGGTGGCAAAGGCAAGTTGAGCTCCTATCCGGGAGTGACCTTGGCCCCATGTGTCGCTCGTCCAACCTCGCGCGGCACTGTTCAACTAGCGTCTCTCGATCCCGCAGAACCACCTGAGATCGTTCATCACTATCTGATGTCCGAGGCTGATCGTGCGGGCACCGTTCGCGGCATGCGAATCGCGAGAAGCGTTGCTGCTGCAGCAGCCATGCAGACGATCGTAGAGTCCGAAGCGGCGCCAGGGCCCGAGGCAACGAGCGATGAGGACTTGCTGGCATTCGCACGGCGCTTTGGCTCGACTGGGTACCACCCGGTGGGAACGTGCCGTATGGGCGCTGACGAAGGCGCCGTGGTTGATACTCAACTCCGCGTCAGAGGAGTCGAGGGTTTGCGTGTGGCTGACGCGTCGGTGATGCCGTCCTTGATCTCGGGTAATACCCACGCTGCGTGCGTGATGATCGGAGAACGCGCGGCCGACTTCATCATTCGAAAACGCTAAACCGCTAATTTCATAGTCCTCTGAAACGACAAAGCCCGGCCGTTTCCGACCGGGCTTTGCTTTTGGGGCAATCGCCCCGTTACTAGCGCGTGATCACTCGCCCATCAGAACGGCGAAGTCGACACCATAGGTACGCGGCTCACCGTACTGCGCCAAGTTCAGACCGAGCGAGGCACCGTAGTTGAACGAGAACTCACGATAGTCCTCATCCGTCAGGTTGCGGCCCCAGAGGCTGACGCGCAGCTTGGAGGAACCCATCTCGATGTCGCTCAAGCTCAGCCGAGCATTGACCAGCGTGCGCTGGTTGTTCGGCGCTTGCGCGAAGATCACCGGGCCCGAGGCGTAGTTGTCCGACGACATGGCCTGAGCGAAGGTTTCGCTCTGGTAGTTTGCGTTCAAGTTCAAGCCGAGGCGACCGAGATCGGTTTGGGCGATCTGCCAGTCGATGTTGGCAGTGAACTGGTTGTCCGGCGCGAGACCGCGCTTTGCAAAGTCCACCGTGTTCGCAATCGACGTGGTGGCGTTCTTCACGATCGGGAACTCGTCGAAGGTGCCGCGCACGCCCGCCCAAGACAGGGCGAGAGTGAGGTTATCGACCGGACGAGCCGTAATTTCGATCTCACCACCGTAGCGCTTGGCACGACCCGCGTTCTGAATGCGGCTGACCACGCTACCGTTCGGGCGAACGAACAACGAGGACACGTGCATATCCTTGTAGTCGTAACGGAACACACTGGCGTTGACGCGCAGGCGATCGTTGACGTCGGCCTTGATGCCCGCTTCCAAGTTAGTGATCTTCTCTGGCAGCAACAGGTCGCCGGTGTTATTTACCGAGTCGTAGAAGTCGCCGTTGAAGTTACCGCTCTTGTAGCCCGTGGAGTAGGTGAAGAAGCCGTAGGTATCGTCGCTGAAATCGTATCCGAAGGTCAGCTTGCCACTAGTGTTGCTGAAGTCCTTGGAGAACGACTTGCCGAAGATACCGTTGACCGGCGTTTGAGTCTCCGCCGCTGAGTCGGCGACGTAGGCGCGCGACAACGGCTGACCGGCGAAATAGAAGCCGAAGAAGCCCGCCGCATTGGCGCTGCTGCGCCAGAGGTAGGTGACATCCTTGGTTTCTTTGGTGTGACGCAGGCCGGCAGTGATCGCGAGCGGACTCTCGTCCGACGGCCGCCAAGTCATCTGCCCATAGACCGCGGTCGACTTGGTTTCGTTATCGTGCGAGGTCGTATCCGACGCCGAGATCGGGAAGAGCGCCCAACGGTTGTTACGGAACTTGCCTTCGTCGGTGTAGTAGAAGAGACCCGCGGCGTAATCCACGTTACCCGACTGACCGACCATCGAGAATTCCTGCTGGAAGGACTCGAACTCGGTGTTGGCGTAGTTGGTGAACGTCGGCGCGCGACCCAAAGCATTGATCGCATCGACGATGCCCTGGCCCACGGCAAACTCCACCGCACCCGGAATCGCCGGTGAGACGGCGTTGAAGAATAAGCCGCCAACCGTCGCGAGCACGAGATCGTGCACGACGCCCGTGGTGAGACCGTTGCCGAGCGGACGCATCGTCCCGTCGACGCCGTCGAGATCACCTTGGTTTAGGTTGGCGACATCACGGAAGCCCGTGATCGACTTGAACTCGACATCGCCGAGGGCGCCGAGACCGTCACGTCGCCAGGACAGCGTGATGCCATGGGCATCGACGTCATTCGATGAGAACAGGGGGATATCGCCCGATACGTTCTCCGGTCGGTCGAGCCCAGCCTTGTACATCGAGGCTTCCCAGGCGCGGTAGTCGGTGATCCACTGACTCAACTGGCGAACTTGCGGTGTTTGCGCCGCAGGCCCGAGGAACGCGAGGTTGTTCTGGATGCCCGCCAAGGTCGCAGAACGGCTGGTGCTCGTCAGCGCGACGTTAGTCGGGTAACCCGCCGTGCCCGCAACTGCGGCAGCGGTCGGCGTCAAGCCGAATACTTTGAGCGCCTGAGAGAACTCGGTGAGCTCAGAGTGGGTGTAGTTGTAGCTGGCCGTGAAAGATTCGGACGGCTTCAACACAAGCGCCACGCGCCAGCCTTCGCGGTCGAGATTTTCAGATCCCTTCAGATTGGCATTCGTGTTGCCGTAGAGCGGGTCTCGCTCGCGCTTGAAGTAGGTGAATGCGCTCGATAGCGCACCCGCACTCGGCAGATCGAGCGAGAAGCGATAATCGCGCAAGCCGTAGTTACCGCCGCCGACGCGCGCATCCAGACGGAAATCTCCGCTGGGCTCACGCGAGACAAAATTGACGGCACCACCGGTGGTGTTGCGTCCATACAGCGTGCCTTGCGGGCCGCGCAAAACTTCGATTCGCTCAAGATCGACTACGTCGAGACCGACACCAAAACCTTTCGCGACATAGATGCCGTCAACGTAGAGCGCGGAGGCAGGATCATTCGAGACACTGTTCGCATTACCCGAGGGTACGCCACGAATATTGATCGAGAGGTTGCCGCGCGAGGAGGGTGGTTCGAAACCCTGAACGTTCGGCACAACGCCGAACAGGTTCTTGTTATTCGTGATGCCCAGTTCCTCGATCGTCGCCGCACTCAGCGCGGTGATGGCGATCGGTGTGGACTGCAGATTTTCCGCGCGCTTCTGCGCGGTGACGACGACCTCTTCAAGGCCGCCCTGATTTGCATCCTGCGCGCCGGCCGAGGCGGCAGCGACGGCGGCGATCAAGCCGGTCACCACCGTTGGCAACGTTTGATTCCTCTTCATGTTCCCCTGTCCTCCAGTAAACGATTGTTTCTTGTGCGGCACTGGTCACTGGGTCTGCGGCAGACTCGCCTGACCCCCGCATGCCTATGCTTTCAACATGCGTAATCCATGTCAATAAAAATTACGCAAAGCGACGTTAATCCGTCGAGGGGACTGCTAATATCGCAGTGGAGTGGTTCTTTCGCCACGAATCCGCCGGGTAGAGCGGGGCGTCGGTGGGTTTTCGGAATCAAACTGAGATCAGACCGCGAGGAGGGGGCATGACGTCAGGAATAGCGGACGAGCACCAGCAGGTCGACGAGCGTCGCCCAGGCGGCTACGCCTGGTACGTCGCGGTCATGCTATTCCTCGTCTACCTCGTCAACTACGTCGACCGCTCGGTCTTAAACGTGCTGTCACAGCTCGTTAAGGACGAGCTCGGCGCATCCGACACCATTATGGGATTCTTGGTCGGGCCCGCCTTTGCCGTCTTTTATGCGCTCGCGGGTATTCCGATCGCCCGCTATGCCGACCGGTCCAACCGCATCCGCATCATCGTCGTGGGGTGCCTCGTTTGGAGTGGTTTCACCATCGCGACCGCCTACGCGCAAACCTGGCAGCAGCTCGCTTGGTTCCGTATCGGGGTTGGGGTGGGTGAAGCGGCTTTTCTGGCGCCTGCCTACTCCATCCTCGCTGACTACTTTCCGGTCCGCTATCGCACACGAGCGCTCTCGTTGTTAGGGCTTGCGGTTTATTTCGGGCAGGTGACCGGGATGGTCACCGGTGCGATGCTAGGTGCCTCGCTCGGTTGGCGAGACGTCTTTATATATGCCGGTTTGCCCGGCATCGTCGTTGCGCTCGTCGCATGGCTGACCGTACGGGAGCCACTGCGCGGCGCGCAGGATTCGATCGCTCGTAAAACCGAGGCGGGTAGCGGCGATTTCATGAGTGCGCTCCAATCTTTGTGGGCATACCGGAGCTTCCGAAAACTCTGCATCGGTACCGCACTCGGTGTATTCGGTGGGCAGGCTTTCGCAGGTTGGTCGGCGCCATTCTTGATGCGCTCCCACGGGGTCGATCTGGTCGCGATCGGGACGGTGTTCGCACCACCATACTTACTCTCCGCATTGGTGGGCACCATCGTTGCCGGGTTCGTCGCCGATCGTTTGGTGAGGCGTAATCTGAACGCACCGGTCCAGGCTTCGAGCTACGCGCTCGCCCTGGCCACAGCGATTTTGTGTGTCGCTTGTTGGGTGCCGCAGTTTTCCTGGCTGGTGATCCTGACCATCCCGATGGGATTGGTTGGCGGCGGATGGGTTTTGCCGATGCAGTCGAGTACCCAAAACGCATTGCCGCCGGAGTTGCGCGCGACGGGTACGGCGGTATTTTGGTTCGTGGTTAATCTCGTCGGAATCGCAGGGGGGCCGTGGTTCACCGGCTTCGCCTCGGATCTTCTGGCAGTTCGGTTCGGCAACGACTCTCTGCGTTATGCCTTGTTGCTCGCGGTATCGGTGAGCTTCATCGGCGCGGCCATCATTCGATCGGCAGGACGGCAACTGCATGCAGAGGCCATGTCGATGGGTATTCAGCACCGGGGTTGAACATGACTAGCGCCAAACAGCCTACGTTGAATTTCGCCGACCTGTTGCAGCTCGTCGCGAGCACCGTTCCCGATCGAACGGCGTTGATCTGTGGCGACGAACGTATCAGCTTCGCCGAGTTGTCCGCTCGCAGTGAGGCCTTGGCGGCCTACCTGCAGAGCAAGGGTCTCGTCGCCGGGCAAACTATCGCGCTGCACTCGGGTAATCGTCCCGCGTACTTGATCGGATTTTTTGCAGCCTGTCGGTTGGGCTGTCTGCCATTCAACGTTAACTATCGCTATCTCGAGGCGGAACTCGACTATCTCTATGGCAACGCAGGCGCCGCTGCGGCCGTTATCGAACCGGAGTGGCTGCCGAGAGTGACCGGTCTGCGTGCCCGTCCGCCTTTGCTCGTAGTGACGCTAGGCGGGTCGGCGGAGACGCCGATGCCCGAAGGCGCGGTTTCGCTCGAGCATGCCTTGCAGGCCGCGCAAGCGCTCGCTCCCGTCTCGCGCCAGACCAGTGGGGATGACCAACTGATCATCTACACGGGCGGCACTACCGGCATGCCAAAGGGTGTCGTGTGGGCGCAAGCAGATCTGCTGATGGCCTCACTCGGCGGTGGCGGCTTTTTCTCGAAGCATGGGCCGATAAGTGCGGCACAAGAGATCGTCGATCGTGTCCGCGAAGCGCCGCACCTGGTGATGTTCCCTGTTGCACCTTTGATGCACGGCGCAGCGCTCTGGGCCGCGTTGGCCTCCTTGTTCGCAGGGCACACGCTCGTGCTGCAATCGGGTAAGTCGTTTGATGCGGCAGGGGTGTTCGATCTCTGCGAGCGCGAACGGGTCAACTTGCTCGTGATCGTGGGCGATGGCATGGGTCGACCACTCGCGGATGTGCTGCACGAGAACCCCGGTCGGTGGCAGCTGCCGGCGCTCGGCTATATCGGCTCCGGTGGTGCGGTGTTCTCCGCGGCGGTACAACAATCTTTGAAGTCGGCGCTCCCGAGGCTAGTTACCAGTAGCTCGCTGGGCTCTACCGAGTCCGGCACGCTTGGCGCGGGTGGGGCGAGCGTGACCGGGGAAGGACTCATGCGATTTGCGCCACGTGCCGATATGCATGTTGTCTATGAGGGCGAGCGCTACGCAGAGCCCGGTGAAACCGGCATCTTGGCGCGTAGCGGCCCGTTGCCGGTCGGCTATTTCGGCGATCCGGTCGCGACGGCACGCACCTTTATTCAGCTCGACGGTAGGCGAATTTCCTTGACCGGCGATGCAGCCCGTCTTGAGGAAGACGGCTCGATCACGGTGCTCGGTCGCGGGTCCACCTGCATCAACAGTGGCGGCGAAAAGATTTTCCCCGAAGAGGTCGAACAGTGCCTCAAACAGCACCAAGCAGTCGTGGATGCTTTGGTGGTGGGCCTGCCCGACCTGCGCTTTGGTGAGCGGGTCGTGGCGGTCGTGTCGTTACGATCGGCTGATGCCGTTGACGAGGAGACTTTGCGTCAACACTGCCGCGCCACGATTGCCGGCTACAAAGTACCGCGCCGCATCGTGTTCGCTCCACAAGTGTCACGAACGAACACGGGCAAGCCCGACTACGCGTGGGCGAAGGGCTTTGCCGGCGAGTTGTTGTCGCAATCGCGCAGTTGAGTTTTCGAATCGGGCTTGCGGCGGCTTAGGAGACGCGCGCGAGCGGCCAACCGGGCGTGCCCGGGACCACATGCACACCTTCAATCGGTGCGATCAAGCGCTTCGCTTCACTGCGCGGATGGTAGAACTGCTTGTACCAAATCCGCGCTTTGTGAAACGGACCATCGGTCGGGATCTGCATGATGTTCAAAGCGGGGCGCTTGTTGCCCCAGACCTCGAAGTCCTGCAGAAACGCGAGACGACTGGATTCATTGAAGCCACGAGCCGCTTCGAAATCGGCTTCTGTCGGCACGGCGTTCGCGCCTTTGACGAGCAGACCGTGCCACACCTCTATGACGCCATCGTCGACTGGCGTGTGCGTGATCATCAGGACAGTCTCGAACAAGCCCGTCAGGTGCGAAACTAAGATACCCGGACCGTGATAGACGGTATCGGTGTAGAGCTTGTCGCCCGGGCCTGCCACGAGGGTTCGATGTCCGCCTGCTTGGCGCTGAATCGCTTTGTGTCCACGGAACTCGTTCTCAAAATATTCCACGGTCGAGCCGTGAATCGGGCCCAAGTGCGGCAGATCAGCGATGTTGTCGATGATCTCCTGCGGGTGGCATGCCATCACGCCGAGCTTGTCGATGTTCCAGGGAACCCAGTTCGGCTGCCCGTACTCGGCGAGAGGCGGCAGGTCGAAGTCCGGCTCACCATCTTCCGGGTCGAACCAAACAAAAACCACACCGGCGTGTTCTCGTACCGGCCAACTTTTGACGCTGGCGGCTTTGGGAATGTTGCCGTCGTAGTAAGGGATGTGATTGCACTTGCCATCTGGACCGAATCGCCAAGCATGGTAAGGGCAGCGGATGTCGTCGCCCTCGACGTGACCGTCGCGCGCCGTGTAAGACGTTTTGTTCTTCGCCAAGTGCGTGCCCATGTGTGGGCAGTAGGCATCGAGCAGGACGACCCGACCGCTCTTGCCGCGATACAGCGCGAAATCACGACCGAAGTAACGGACGCCTTGCGGCTGATCCGTCACCTCGCTCGAGATGGCGACCATGAACCAGCCGCGCGGGAAAGTCTGAGGGCCGATTTTGTAGTCCGCGGTGGTTGCCATGGCGTCAGACGAAGAATTCTTGCGGCTGCTCGCCGAGATACAAGTTACCCAGCGACATGCCAACGAGGGCGGGGTCGTTCGCCACGTGAGCACGAGCAGCGTTGGTGTCGAGCCAGTAACGCACGACTGGGCTGTCCGTGTAGATGGCACGCCCGCCGAGAAGGGGCATCAATTCATCGATCAAATCGGCGCAGCGACGCACGATCTGCGAGGACTGGTAACGGTAGCGGATTCGCTGTTCCATACTGAGCTGGCTGCCTGCGCGCATCGTAGACATCATGTCGTCGAAGTTGCGATACAGCACGGCCTTCATCTCGTCGATGGCCGACTGCGTACGAGCCACGGCGAGAATCGAGTTGGTATCTTGTCGCGTTGCCTTGCCAGTGTTGGTCGAGACTCGCTTCTTAGCGATGTCCATGAAGGCATTGAGGGCGCCTTGAGTTGAGCCGATGGCGGCCGTCGAGACGGAGCGGACAAATACCTGAGCCCAAGGCAGGCGATAGAGCGGACCGTCGTTTACGGCCTGCCCCGGATTCTGACAAAGAAATCCGTCGACCGCCTTGTGTGTGCGATAGTCCGGCACGAACGCATTTTCTACGACGATGTCTTGGCTGCCCGTAGCCTGCAAGCCAAAGGTGTGCCAGTTGTCGAGGATCTGATAATCCTTGCGCGGCACGAGGAAGGTGCGCATCTCGGGCGCGCCGCCGTCCTTGTTGAAGATGAGTGAGCCGAGCAGCACCCAATCACAGTATTCGCTACCACTCGAGAAGCCCCAGCGACCCGAGAGGCGAAAGCCACCTTCGACGACCTCGACCTTGCCGACCGGCTGATATGACGAGCTAACGAGCGTGTCTGGGTTCTTGCCCCAAACTTCTTGTTGCGCGCGATCGTCGAACAGCGCGAGTTGGTACGGATGACAGCCAACCACGCCCAAAACCCAAGCCGTCGACATACAGGCTTCGGCAATGGTCATTTGGACATCGAAGAAAACCTGCGGGTCCATCTCGAAGCCACCGTAGCGCTTCGGTTGCAGAATGCGGAAGAACCCGGCGTCCACCATTTCGCGCATGGTTTCGGCTGGCAGCTTGCGGTTCGCGTAAGCCTCGTTTTGACGCGCTTTCAAAGCGGGGAGCATCGCGCGGGCGCGCTCTACAAGTTCGTCGCGAGTAGGGATGTGAATGTCGAGGACGTGGGCAGCGGCAGTGGCCATGGATGGTTCCCTCGGTTAGGCGTTAAGACCCAACTCCGATGCTAGCTTGGGCGAGCGGCGTCTGCAAGCAACTGCGTAAAATACATAGGTGTTTTTTACGCGTTTCGATTGTCTCTTGGGGGTAAAGACAACCAAAAGCGCCTTCAGGCGCCTTTAACTTTACGAAGCGGGTTTGCCGTAACCGGCGAAAGCCACTATCTTTCGTCGCTCTGCAACCAGCCACGGGGGGAGGGTATGGCAAGTCAACAAGAGCCGCTTGCGACGGCCGCAGGCGGACCACCGAGAGCGCGGGCGATCCAGCTCCCGAGCGGCTACGAACTGCATTTCCACGATACGGGGCCCTCTGCGGGCGGTAGCACCGTGGTGTTGCTCCAAGGAAGCGGACCCGGCGCGAACGGTTGGAGCAACTTCCGTCACAACATCGAACCGCTCCGAGCGGCAGGGCATCGCGTCATCGTCCCGGACTTGATCGGATTCGGTTATTCCTCGAAGCCAACCGGGCTCGACTACACCCTGGATTTGTTCGTCGAGACCACACTTGAGTTGCTCGATGCCCTGGAGGTGCGGCAGTGCGTGCTGGTCGGTAATTCATTGGGTGGGGCCGTCTCGATTGGTATCTGTCTCGCGAGGCCGGGCTTCGTCCGGAAACTCATTGTCATGGGTTGCGGGGGCATCGAGTCGACCGAAACCTATTTCAAGATGCCCGGGATTCAAAAAATGGTCTCCGGGTTCGTCGGTGGCGAAATCAACCCAACGTGGTTGCGCGGCATCTTGCAGATGCTGTCGTTCGATCCGATCCACGTCACCGACGAATTGGTTGCGGAGCGATTTGCCATCCTGCAGTTGATGCCGAAAGAGGTGCTCGGCCGGATGCGTATTCCAGATTTGACGCCGCGCCTTGCAGAGTTGTCGATGCCCGTGCTCGGTTTCTGGGGTGTCGAGGATCAGTTTTGCCCGGCCTCGGGTGCTCTCAAGATCACGAGCCAGTGTCGTGACAGTCGCGTCATCCTTTACTCGCAGGTGGGCCATTGGGTGATGATCGAAAGGGCGCAGGAGTTCAACCGACATGTCATCGACTTCATTGCCGCCTGACGCGGCTTCGCGCGCGGCGCTCATCGATTCGGCGGCGCAAACGCTGCACCAAGCATGGCAGCAGCGCCTCACGATAGCGCCGCTGCGAGAGCAGCATCCGTGGTTGACGCTCGATGATGCCTACGCGATTTCTTTGGGCTTCCTGCAGCGACGCACTCAGGCAGGTGAGCGCGTGGTCGGCAAAAAGATCGGTGTGACGAGCAAGGCCGTCCAGGACATGCTTGGGGTGCATCAGCCCGACTTCGGGTTTCTCACCGACGCCATGCAAGTACCCAACGGCGGCAACATCGAGATTGGGCGGCGGATGATTCAGCCGCGCGCAGAAGCCGAAATCGCACTGATCTTGCGATCGAGTTTGCACGGGCCGGGAATCACCGAGCAGGACGTATTGGACGCGACCGACAGTATTGCGGCTTGTTTCGAGATCGTCGACTCGCGCATCGATTCTTGGAACATCCGTATCGTCGATACGGTCGCCGACAATGCGTCTTGTGGTCTCTTCGTATTAGGAAATGAGCGCGTATCACCGCGCGGTCTCGATCTCGCTGCGATGGAAGTGCGCGTGAAGAAGAACGGTCGACACCTCTCGCGTGGGGTCGGTGCGGCAGTGCAGGGATCGCCGCTGGCGGCGGTCGCATGGCTCGCCAATACCCTCGGCGCCTATGGCGTTACGCTCGATGCCGGCGACATCATTCTGTCGGGTTCTCTCGTGCCACTTGAGTCGGCGGCACCCGGCGACGTCTTCGAGTTGGATCTCGATCACGTTGGCTCGGCGATCGTCACGTTTTCTTGAGGAGTTGAGAAGTGGAACCTACTGCTTTGCCTGACATGATGACGGATGTGCTCGTCGTTGGTAGTGGTGCGAGCGGGCTCACGGCCGCGCTGACCGCCGCAGACCAGGGCGTGAAGGTGCTGATCATCGAGCGCGGGCATCTGTTTGGCGGGACCTCGGCGACATCGGGTGGAACGATCTGGATTCCGAACAATCATTTGATCGGTCCGGCCGGTGGTCGGGACACGCCGTCCGAAGCGGAAGAGTACATTCGATCGCTAGCGGGTGAATTCTCTTCGATCGAGCGCATCAAAGCTTTCGTGGAACACGCACCGCGCATGTTCCGCTATCTCGATGAGAAAACCGACGTCAAGTTCGAGAGCCTCGAAAAGTACTGCGACTATCATCCAGAGTTGCCTGGCGGCAAACCGGGGTTTCGCAGCTGTCAGGCGCTGCCCATCGAGTGCGACGTTTTAGGTGGCGAGTTCGATTCTTTGCAGCCACCGCATGTTGGTACTACTGCCTTTGGTCGCATCAACTGGACGGCGCGAGAGGCGCATCCGTTGATCACGCAGTCCAAGGGTGCTAAGCAGATTTTTTTGAAAATCGCCGCGAAGTACTACCTCGACGTGAAGCAGCGTTGGAAGACGCCGCGAGATCGGCGATTGACGGGTGGTGGTGCATTGGTCGCGCGACTGCGGTGGTCACTGCGCAAACGCAAGGTGCCTTTGCAACTTTCCACCGAGTTGGTCGAGCTCTGTATCGAGAACGGACGTGTGGTCGGCGCCAAGGTGTTGCATAACGGTCTGCCGCAGATCATTCGCGCAAGTCGCGGTGTGATCCTCGCCGCTGGTGGCTTCGAGCGAAATGCCCAGATGCGTGCGACCCATCTACCGGGACCGACTACGACGGCGTGGTCGGCCGGTAATCCCTTCAACACCGGGCTCGCCACGGAGGCGGCCATTCGTATCGGGGCGCAGACGGCGAACATGGACTCGGCGTGGTGGGCGCCGGGCTACAAGCTCGCCGATGAGGATCGCGCGCGACCCATGTTCGTCGAACGTTCTTTGCCGGGTTCGATCATGGTTGACGGGGCAGGTCGACGGTTTTGCAACGAGGCTGCGTCATATCACGTCACGGGTGGCTTGATGGCGCGCGGTCACCGACCTGCCGATGGTGGCACGGTCCCGAGTTGGTTCATCTTTGATGCGCGCTACCGCGGCAAATATGCGCTAGGGCCCATCTTCCCGGGGCCGCCGAGTTTCGATCGCAGCATTCGACCAAGCATGCGGGCCATCCTGCGCTCGGCGAGCACGATCGAAGAATTAGCGGATGCGATCGGTGTGCCGCGTGCGAATCTTGCGGCCACCGTGACCTCGTTCAACCAGCATGCGGAAGAGGGTCGAGATCCGGATTTCGGGCGCGGCGAGAGTTTGTACGATCGCTATTATGGCGACCCGGCTATACAGCCGAATTGTTGCCTCGCGCCGCTACGCAAGGCGCCTTTCTATGCCATTCCGATCCAACCGTGCGACATCGGCACCAACGGCGGCATGCTGACGGACGCGCAAGCACGGGTGCTCGATAGTGCTGGAGAGCCGATCGAGGGTCTCTACGCTGTTGGTAATTGTGCTGCCTCCCCGATGGGTAAGAGTTATCCGGCAGCGGGGGCCACATTAGGGCCAGGTATGACGTTTGGTTATCTGGCAGCGCTGCACGCGGTGAACGGGACTGCCGACGCGTCGAGATGACGCCGCTTGGGATGACGCCGCTCGAGATCGACATCACCTCGCCGCGGTTGTACGAAGACCCGCGGCAACTCGCTCCTGTCTTCGCCGACTTGCGCGAGCGCCAGCCCATCGCTTGGGTCGACCGTGAGCCGTATCGGCCGTTCTGGGCGATTACTCGGCACGCCGATATCGTCGCGATCGAGCGGCAGCATCGGTTGTTCATCAACGAGCCGCGATTGTGTCTGATACCCAAAGAAATTGAAGCGCAGTCTGCCTCCGCCACGGCGGGCGGTGTACGCGAAACCTTCAAAGTTCTGATGTCGCTCGCGCGATTGTCGCAGCGTCCATTGGGCGATTTGCTCGATTGGTTGCAAGCCCGTGAGGAGAATCGTCGGCGAGGTCGTCGCGAGCGCGTCCGAACGCTGATCGACATGGATGAGCCCGAGCATCGCGCGTTCCGCGAGCTCACCCAAAGTTGGTTCATGGGTGCGGGTGTGCGGCGACTCGAAGGGCAGGTAACCGCCATGGTCGAGCGATCGATCGCGAGGATGCGTCAGTGTGGATCCGAGGTCGATTTTGCCAAAGACGTGGCCGTCTGGTTTCCGCTGTCGGTGATCATGTCGATTCTCGATTTGCCCGAGAGCGACGCGCCGTTCATTTTGCGAACGACGCAGCAGTTGCTGAGTGCGAGTGACCCGGAGTTGCGCAAATCCGAGGCTTACGGCGTCGACGTCGTCGGGGAATTGTTTGCTTATTACGAGGACATCGTGCGGCATCGTCGTCGCAATCCTGGCGACGATTTGACGAGCCTCATCGCCAACGCCCGCATCGATGGTCGACCGCTCGGACCGGTGGAGACGCTCTCGTACCTACTGATCGTCACGACCGCAGGGCACGAGACGACGAGTGCCGCGTTGGCTGGCGGCATGCAGGCGCTCACCGAGAATCCGGATGAGCGTCGTCGAGTCGAGCCTGGCGTCGAGTCGACCAAGTTGTTAGCAGATGAAATCGTTCGGTGGGTCACGCCGGTGCGTCATTTCTGTCGCACCGCTACCGAGGATACCGAGCTCAGCGGCGTCAAGATTGCCGCTGGCGAGTCCGTAACCTTGTTCTTCAATTCGGCGAATCGCGATTCGCAGGTGTTCGATCAGGCTGAGCGTTTCATCGTGGATCGACGCCCGAATCCCCATCTGGGCTTCGGTCACGGTGTGCATCATTGTCTTGGGCGCTTGCTCGCTCTGACGGAAATCCGTGCGTTCTTCTCAACCTTGTTACCGATGCTGACGGATGCGTCGATCGCAGGTCCCGTCAAAGGAATCGAGAGTAATTTCACCGGCGGCTTGAAAAGTCTGCCTCTCCACCTGGTGTGGCGATGAGGATTAATGAGGTGATGATGCAACTGCGTGAGGTCTGGCGGCGGCTCGCCGGTGGACGTCTGCTGTGGGGGCTGATCTTCGCGGTGGCGGTGACACCTTTGACCGCTGCGACCCCAACCGAGGAGTTGGAGGAGGCGCAGGCCTTCCACATTGGCACGCTCGCCTATCTGTACGGATTCCCCGCGGTCGACATGACGCAGGCGATGTTCAATGAAACTCACGCTGTTAGTCCCGAGCAGCGAGTGCTTTCGCCGGTGAACCAATTCTTTCGATTCCGTGAACGAGTTACGCCAACGAGTGCCGGTTCGTTGCGTGCTCCGAATGCCGATACGCTGTATTTGAGTGGCTGGTTCGATCTGCAGTCGGAACCGGTGATCATTCGTGCACCCGATACCCTAGGTCGTTACTACACGCTCGCGGTGACCGACTTCAATTCGGAGGTGCAGCATGTTGGTCGTCGTACGACCGGCACCGCTGCGCGGGATTTCGTCTTGGTCGGACCGAGCTTCGAGGGTGAGTTACCGAGTGACCTGCATGTCATCCGCGTGCCCACTCATCGTGCTTGGGTGCTCGGGCGCGTTATGGTGGGCGGGGAGGATGATCTCGCGTCGGCTCGTCAGGTACTCGAAGGCTTCAAGACGGTCAGCTTGTCCGACTGGAAGCGTGGTCTTGCCGCGACTGCGTATTCGCCGCCCGAGGCCGCTAAGGCTGTTCGCTTGGTCGATTCCTTAGCGTTCTACGAGACACTTAACCTGTGGTTGCGCACCAATCCGCAGCGTTCGGAGGAGTCGGCGTTGATCGCGCAGTTCGATGCGGTTGGCTTCGGACCCGCGCAGGTTTTCTCGGCTGAGAAGGCGAGCGCTGCAACCCGTCGAGGTCTGACGCGAGCGATCGAGTCGGCTCGTCAGATGTTGGTCGCGGCTTCGCGTCGTCCGTTGTCCGATGTTCGACGCGGTTGGATCTTCCCGCTCGCGCTCGGTCGATATGGTCATGACTATTTGATGCGGGCGACGGTCGCCTTCAGCGGCTATGCGAATCTGCCCGAAGAAACCGTGTACGGCGCGCTGACGAGTCAGGGTAGTGGTATCGCGTTGAATGGCGCGCGGCGTTACCGACTGCGCTTCGCGCCAGATGATGTGCCACCGGTTGGCGCCTTTTGGTCGATTAGTGCCTATCGAAGCCGTGATTATTCTTTGATCGAAAACTCGCTCGGCCGCTATAGCATCGGTCCACATATATCCGGTTTCAAGACCCGAGCGGACGGCTCGTTCGCAATCATCGTGTCGCGCGAGGCGCCGACTGAGGATAGCGTTAACTGGTTGCCCATCGACGAGGAGCCGTTCTATCTGATCATGCGGATGTACGAGCCGGCACGGGCCGTGCTCGATGGGAGCTACCAGCCGCCCGCCATCAAAGTGTGCTCGAGCCCTGATCAGCAGGTCGAGGATCCGCCGTTGAGCGGAATAGTCTGTCCGGTCATCCACGAGGCCTCGCGCGAAGCGAGGTAGGCGACGGCTGCACCGACGTCCTCAGGGGAGCCCGCTCGTCCGACTGCGGTTACCCGTTTGGCGATTTCGTCATAGCCGTAGTTGTTCATGGCGCCGAGCGAGAGAACATTGACCGTTACGCCATTGGGACCGACCTCTTTGCAGAGGTTACGCATAAAGCCGATGGTTGCCGCTTTGGCTGCGGCGTAGTCGGAGAGTCCCATGTTTTGACCGAGTCGCCATGACTCCGATGAAATGGTGACGATACGGCCGAATTGGGCGGCCTGCATCGCCGGTAGCACCGCTCGGCACAAGTGAACGACCGCGTGGAAGTTCAGCGCGAGTTGTCGATCAAAGTCGACACTGCCGAGTTTGTCGAAGGTGCGTAGCGAAGTAGACATACCAACCGGCACACCAGCGTTGTTGATCAGTGTGTCGATGTTTCCGTAATGCGATCGCGCCAAGTCGCACAGACTCTCGGCCGTGGTCGCCAAGGTGATGTCGCCCGGTGCAGCCACGGCTTCGTAGCCATTGGCTCGTAATGCGCTAGCGGCTGATTCAGCTCGTTCGGCGTAGAAGTCATTGACGAGAACTCGCGCACCGAGTGAGGCAAGTGTTTTGGCGATCCCAAGTCCCATTCCTTGTCCGGCGCCGGTGACGAGGGCGACGCGATCGGTGTAATCGAATAAACGTGCCATAACGGATTTCCTCAACTGAGATCTGCTACCAGTGGAACTGATGGGTCACTCGTGTCGATGGTTGTACCGCGCTGCCGGATCGCGATCGACATCTGCGGCTCGCTGTAACTGTGGCAAGCGCCGCGCATCATGGTGTGGTGGGCCACTGGCTTATCCGCGCCTGCCTCGACATCCCAAGCACGGGCACGACTTACGAAATAGCCCTTGTGTAGGACGAGCGCCGCCTCGAGTTCGTCGCCCTCGAAGCGACTCGTCGCCCAGCGTGAGAAGCCGCGCAGCAACGGCTTGTCTGCCAACTCCACGGGTTCGAGAATGCGCGCCTCGAAAGTGCGCCAGCGAAATATCGTTTCGCCATCACGCTGTAGCGTTGTCCATGCGGGTCCAGGATGCTCATCTGGCACGGTGACATCGTAGGTGCGTGTACCGCCTCGACGCGCATGCGCCATCGCGAGTACGGCAAGATCAAATAAATGCGTACAGTGCGACCTCGGGCTCTCACGCATAGCAAGGTCCCGCCAGCTACTATCAATCGATGTGCCGATCAGTCGTTGCAACGGCAGGGCTGCGGAGGGGCAGGTGGTCAGCGGTACGCGATGGAACTGCGGCCGCAGTTCGACGATCCGTTCACCATCGTGGCGGAGTGTCATGCGGAACGAGTGATAGGCATCCTCGACGCCAGCACGAACCTCGTTACCCTCGGCGATCAAGCGGATTCGACGTCGCAGCGCTCCCTGACCGAAGTCGGGGTTGTATCGCTCGAAGCCTTTGGGTCCGGCCTCATCCATGCGCGGGGCGGCGATCGACGTCCCAGAACGCGATCGTCGGAATAGCCGCACAAACGACGGCAAGTACGAACAGTGGGGTGAAGCCGCCGGCCTCGGCCAGGCGTCCTGCGAGTTCGGGACCGATGAATGCGCTGACGGCGAAAGCGGCCGGGACGAGCACGACGAGACGGTTACTTTGATCGAGTTTCGCGATTGCCGCCGTTTGATAGACGCACCCGATGGTGAAGGCTCCTTCCCAGATCCATGCGCCGAAAGCGTAGATCCAGAAATTGACAGGGTTGGCGAGCATCAATACGCCAAGCGTCAAAAACAACAAAACAAGTACATGAGGCCAGCGGTTGCCGAGTCGATCACCGAGCAGAGCGACTAGCGCCGCGCTTAATCCGCCGACCACCTTCAGGGCGGCGAATACGAGACCCATGTCGCTCGCGCCGACCTCGATGCTGCGTCCGATTCGTTCGATAAAGACCCAGAGTGCGACCTGACCGCAAGCGAACAACACAAAAATAGCCAGCGCGACCCATGCGAGACGATCGATGGCGGAGCGGTCCGCTGCATTGTCTGTCGTTACGGTCTCGGCACCTTTGGGGATGACGAGCGCCGAGAGAGACATCACGAGAACGGCAACCGCCAAGAGCGCAATACCACCCGCGATACCCTTAGATGCAATCAACAAGGGCAGGAAGTACAGCAAGGTGGCGACGATCACCAGCTCAGTGAGCAGTCGCACGCCGAAGGCTCTTTCTTTGTTGGCGACTTCGCCGACCATGCGCATACCCAGCGAGTGCATTAAGCCCGCTGCGAAACCGAATACAGCCAAGGGTAGGTAGGGCGTTGGGCCGCTAGAGCCACTCCACCACAGCGCGATCGCCGTCAGCCCTGCAGCAAGCGCGGTGGCGTAACGCCAGTGAACTCGATCTACCCACAGCGGCCCGAGCAAGGTGCTGATGAGGTAGCCGCCGGTGCAGGCGCTGCCCAAGGTGCCAAGCTCGGCCGGGCTCAAGCCACCGGCATCGGCGAATGCGCCAAGCAGAATCGGCAAGGTATTGAACGGCAAACCGCCGATCGACGAGGCCACACTCGCCGCTAGCAAGAAGGCCACTCCGCCGCGGATCCAGAGACCTGATTGAGTCATGACGCGTTCCCACTCCAAGTGATGCCCCGGGCCGCATGCAAGCCTGCGCGCCTGCCGGAGAAGATGCCATCTGCAATAGACAGTCCCGACACGTACAGCCCGGAACTTACGCCGACGGCATTGCGACCTGCCGCGTAGAGTCCCTCGATAGGTCGACCCTGTGTGTCGGTAACGACCCCGGTGGCTTCATCGACGGTCAGACCGCCCAGCGTCAGTGTCGGGCAGGGCAGTAGTTTTGCCGCAAGTCCCACATCGATCGCCATGAAAGGAACTTCAGTCAGAGCCGCGCAATCGGTAGACGCCTTACCGAATCGGTCTGCCTGTTCGCCTGATGCCGTGCGGTTGTAGTCGCGAACGGTATTCAAAAGTCCGTTTGGATCCACGCCGATTTTTTTGGCAAGTGCCTCTAGGCTGGCGGCTTTGCGTCGTCCCAACAACATATTCAGCCGAGCGAGATCGCGCTGGAACGCGAGAACGTTGCCGGTACCAATTTGTTCCCAGGCGCGTTTAGTCAAACGTGCATCGAGGATGAGCCAGCCACGGCCCTCGTTTTTCTCGGCTAAGGCATGCCCGAGTGTGGCGCCGTACGACATTTCATTGGCAATTCGCTCGCCGGTTGCATTGACTACGATCCCCTCGGCCCACGCTTTGGGTGGGTTGATGAATCGCCACGCCGACACATTGTCCATTCTAGCGGTCGCTGCGCCCACGGAGAGTCCAAGGTGAATGCCGCTGCCATCATCGCCCGGCGTTCCGAGCGGGTAGCCACGACGATAGCGGGGTGCGTGATGCGCGAGCATCTTGCGATTGAAGACGAAGCCGCCCGCCGCGAGACAGACGCCACGCCGTGCCCGCAGGTAACGCGGTTGGCGATGAGTCGCTTCCAACTCTGCTGCGCGTTGCAGTCTTTTGATGGCGAAGCGCAGCAAATATTTCGCGCCAGGAAGAATGGGTGGAACGAGTGCGTACCACCGTTCGGCGATTTTCTTGTGCTTGATGAACTCGTCCCGAATCGCGCCTTCAGGTAGTTCCAAGACCTTTACACCGACGACACGTCCTGCTCGATCGCGCAACAACTGACGTGCTTCCGTATATCGCTTGAAGGTCGCGCCTTTCGCGAGCAGCCAGTCGTGTAGCGGCCAAACGATCGAACCGCCGAGGCCCACCGCTTTCAACATTTGCTCGCGAGTCAGTCGGCCCGCGCCACGATGGCCTCGCGCGGCGGGCTTGGCTTTGGCGGCGTAATCCGGCAGCAAAGAATTGTCCGAGTGATAGAGAAAGTAGTCGATCTGCGGATACGAGGTCTTGTCGCGATAGAGCGTCGAGCGAAACTCGACCCCTTTTTCTTGCAGCCACTGCACGGTGTGCCGGCTTTGTTCGCAAAAGCGCATCAGCGTCTCGTCGGAGACGCAGCCGCGGGTTTCCATCGACAGGTAGGCGAACATGTTTTGCGGACTGTCTTCCACGCCCGCTTCTTGTTGAATGGTGGTGCCGCCGCCTGCGTAGAGCACGCCGCCGCTCGCGGCGGTGGCGCCACCGCCTTCGTATCGATCGAGCAGCGTTACGCGCAAACCCTGCTCAAGTGCTTCGGAGGCCGCAGCAGAGCCGGCCGCGCCCGAGCCCACTACGACGAGATCAGCCTCTTCGTCCCAAGCGAAGGAGTCCGGATCGTCGACCGTCAAAGCGGATTCAACTTGTGAGAACCAGGGCGTCGATGTCATGTGTTAGGGGATCCTGTTGCGGTTGACGCGTCACGCAAAGCGAATCGCTGTACTTTTCCCGACGCGGTGGTCGGCAGTTGCGCCACGACGTGTACTTGTCTTGGAACTTTGTAATTGGCCATGTTGGCTCTGCACCAGCCGAGGAATTCGTCGAGGTCCCAGGGTCGATCGGCGCGCGGCACGATGTACGCGGCGGCGACTTCGCCCATTCGTTCATCAGGAACGCCGATGACGGCGACTTGCGCGACGCCCGGATGGGCGCTGATCAAAGATTCAATTTCCGCTGGGTAACAATTGAAGCCACCGACAATGAACATGTCTTTTTTGCGATCGGTGATCCGCAGGTATTCCCGCGGGTCCATGGTGCCGACATCGCCCGTGTGCAGCCAGCCATCGGTATCGATGGCCGCGGCCGTGGCGATTGGATCGTCCAAATAGCCCTGCATGACGTTATAGCCGCGAACCCAGATTTCGCCTTCTTGTCCACGAGCGACTTCCGCGCCTTGTTCATCGACGATCTTGACTTCGATCCCTGGCAAAGGGGCGCCGCAGCTGCGCGCTATGGTCTCGGGGTCGTCACCCGGGCGGCACATACTGACCGTTCCAGTCGACTCGGTGAGTCCGTAGCCGGTGATCACGGTGCTGAATCCAAGATCCTGATGCATCCGCTCGATGAGAGCCGTCGGTACGTTCGCTGCGCCTGTGACAGCAAGTCGCAGCGACGCGGTTTGCGAGCGCTCGAGCGCCGGGTGAGCGAGCATCGACTGGAAGAGTGTCGGAGGACCCGGTAGCACTGTAATGCGATCTGCGGCGATGCGTCGGATCACCTCACCGGCATCGAAGACCGCCATCGGCAGGATGGTCGCGCCGGTGATCAAGCAGGCAAGCCAACCCGCTTTGTATCCGAACGCGTGGAAGAACGGGTTGACGATGAGGTAGCGATCCGCGCTTTGCAAACCGACAATCGCGCTCCACTCGGAAAATACGCGCACGTTCTGGCCATGCGATGACATCACGCCCTTCGGTTGGCCAGTCGTTCCCGAAGTGAACATCACATCGGCGAGATCTTGTGGGCGAACGGCCGCTAGGCGCGCTTCGAGCGCCTGCGCGCTGATGCTCGAGCCTCGATCGAGCCAGTTCGTCCACTCTGGCGAGTCGAGCTCGAGGCGTTGCTGCAGCGCGGGTAGCGATTCCGAGGCGATCAGCGCGTTGAAGTCGCTCTGCAGGAAACGCCCCGAATGGCAAAGTACCTTGGCGGAGCTGCGCTGCAGAATGTAGCCTGCTTCGCGGCCTTTTAGCCGAGTATTCAGCGGGACGAGCGCGGCTCCAACCGATTGTGCGCCGAGTGCGGCGATGATCCAGGGGATGCCGTTTGGCCCCCAGATGGCAACTCGGTCGCCATGTTGAACGCCTGTGGCAATGAATGCCGCCGCGGCACGGTCCACCTCCCGCTTGAGCGCTTGGAAGGTGAGGTGCCGCGAGCCGTCCTCGATGGCAACCTTGTCGGGGTATTGCGCTGCGGCCCGACCGAGGACGCCGGGCAGGGTCTGAGCGAGGACAGACTGCATGATTCGTTGATGACCCCCGTCTGAAAATTCGCGACCGACGTATGAATTGGTAATAGAATGTTCGTTCGCGTAAATAACATAGCAAATTTTTACGCAATCGCCATGCAAACAGGTCAACTCATCAATCTGGGCGACGCGCTCGACCTCACCGGCAAAGTCGTGTTGGTGACTGGTGGTGTCAGCGGTATCGGGGCCGGTATCAGCACTCGATTTCTGCAGGCCGGCGCGACCGTGGTCGCTTGCTCGCGGCGTCCGCCGTTGGAGCTGCCGTCGGTCGGTAGCCGAGAAGTCGAATATCACGCTTGCGATGTGCGGCGCGCCGCAGAGTGTCAGCAGCTGGTCGAGAGCGTCCTGGCACGACATGGTCGGCTCGATGTGCTCGTGAATAACGCCGGCGGTGGTGGCGAAATGCCATCCGCCGAGATGGATCCGGTGATTGTCGAGAAGATCATCCAGTTGAATCTCACGGCGGCGTTCTTCATGAGCCAGGCGGCCTACCGCGGCATGCTGGTGAGCGGCGAGGGTGGCTCGATCGTTAACATCTCGAGTGTCTCGGCTGTCCGTGCCTCGCCATTCAGCGCCGCTTACGGTGCAGCGAAGGCAGGGCTCGTGAATTTGAGTGAGTCACTGGCGATGGAGTGGGGTCCGCAGGGTATCCGCGTCAATTCTTTGATCGTTGGTCTCGTCGCCACACCAAACTCACTCGAACACTACGGTGGCGAGGCAGGGCTGCAGCGTATCGGAGCGATGTTGCCGCTCGGTCGCATGGGTGAACCTGCAGATGTGGCGGATGTATGCGTCTTTCTCGCTTCGCCGCTCGCTCGATATGTCAGCGGCGCACAAATCGCCGTCCACGGCGGGGGAGAGAAACCGGTGTTTCTCGATCTCGCCAAAGCTTCGAAGTCACGTTAATCCAAAAATTGCGGGGGTTCCTATGTCCGATTACCAACCAAAAGTCGCGATCGTCACCGGAGCGAGCCGGGGAGCCGGCAAAGGTATCGCTTTGGCGCTCGGTGACAAAGGAATGACCGTGTATGTCACCGGCCGTAGCACGCGCGAGGAAGATCATTTCTTGGGTGGCACCGTGCAGCGCACCGCTGATGAGATCACGGCAGCCGGTGGTAAGGGCATCGCGGTCATCTGCGATCACGACAAGCCTTCGGACATCGAGGCGCTGATCAAGCAGGTGGAGCGCGAGCAGGGTCGAATCGACATCCTGCACAACAACGTCACCTTCATCCACGACGATCTGATCCTGCCGGAGCCGTTTTGGAAGCGATCGGTCGATCTCGTGCGTATTCTTGATGTGGGTCTGAAGTCCGCCTACTACGCGTGTTACTACGCAGCGCCGATCATGGTGAAGCAGGGGCGGGGATTGATTTCTTTCTCCTCGTCCTTTGGTTCGGCCTGTTACATGCACGGCCCGGCGTACGGCGCGCAGAAGGTCGGCGTCGACAAGTTTGCCGCGGATATGGCCGTCGACTTCGAGAACACCGGCGTGTGCTGCGTCTCGCTATGGATGGGTCCGCTGCTCACTGAGCGTTCGCAAAAGGCGTTCAAGGAACGCCCGGATCAATATGCTCCCTTTCTCGAGGTCGTGGAGACCCCGCAGTTCTCTGGGGACATCCTCTACGCAATCGCCACGGATCCCGATAACGCCAAGCTTTCAGGCAAGACGCTTGTCGGTGCCGAGATTGCGCTGCAATACGGTTTGAAGGATCGTAACGGCAAACAACCGCCGACTTATCGCGAGATGCTGGGCGCGCCGCGCGAGCAGCACCCCGCCCGCGTTTACTAAGGGCGGATCGCGCGATGGACGCGAGGGAACTGCGACGAGTTTTTGGTCTGTTCACCACGGGCGTGACCGTGGTGACCGCCGTGAGTCCAGGTCCCGAGCCGGTAGGCGTGACGGCGAACTCGGTCACTTCGGTCTCGCTCGATCCACCACTTCTCCTTTGGTGTCTTGCCAACAAGAGCAGCAGTCTCGGTGCATTCACACTCGGGGCGCCGTTCGCCGTTCATATACTGGAGGCGCAGCAGGCGGACATCGCGCTGCATTTTGCGCGGTCCGGACGTGCCAAATTTGAAGTCGATGCGTGGTGGCAATCGCATCCGACCCCGCCGGTAATCGATGGGGCACTTGCGCGCATCGAGTGCCAAGTCGAGGCGCTCCATCCTGGCGGTGATCACGCGATTATCGTCGGTCGGGTGCTCGCAATGTCCTCGCGCAGCGTGCAGCCGCTCGCGTTCCATGCCAGTCGTTTTGGCAAGTTCTCCCCGCAACGGGATTCGGCCAACGTCGACGTGTGGTCTGATCCTCGGGATGCATGGATGTGACTTCGGTCGTGTCGGTTAGCGACCAACGGCTTCACCACTGGTTATCGGCTCGCTTTGTAGATCGAGTGGGGCTCTCGATCGATGCGTTGTCCGCCCCCACCGATGGTTACTCGAACGTCACCCTGACCGGTTGCATGCGATGGCGCGATGGCGTCAGCGACTGCGCCGAAGAGTTCGTGCTGCGAATGCAACCTTCTGGGGGGTCGATCTTTCCCGGACACGACGTCATGCGTCAGGCTGATATTTTGCGGGCGCTGGCGCGTACCGATCTGCCGGTGCCGCGGGTGCTCGCGATCGAGACGCAACATGAGGTTCTGGGCGCGCCGTTTTTTTTGATGCAGCGCTTGCCCGGGCAAGTTCCGAACGAAAACCCGCTGTATCACCTCGAGGGTTGGTTCCATCAGTCATCAGCTGACGAGCAACGTCAAATGTGGTTTGACGGTCTTGATCTACTCGCGCGCATTGCGCGCGTTGATTGGCGTGCTTCGGGTCTAGAGTTTTTGAGACCTCACGGAGACTCTCCATTGGAGAGTCGATTGCGGTACTACCAAGATGCAGTGCATTGGTCGGAGCAATGTGCACAGAAAGACTATCCGTTGCTGCGACGCGCGGGTGATTGGTTGGCGGCGCATCAGCCGGTAGGTGAACCGCTCGCATTTTCTTGGGGTGACGCGAAGCTTGGCAATTGTCTCTTCGACGCAGGGAGATTGGTCGGTGCGCTCGATTTTGAACAAGCGAGCATCGGCAGTCCGATCGATGATCTTGCTTGGTGGTTGATGCTCGATGATGCGCTATCGCGCGGCTACGGCGTCCCACGTCTTGCGGCGCTACCGACTCGCGATGAATCGATCGCCTATTGGGAGTCGAAATCGGGCTATTCCATTGAGCATCTCGACTATTACGAGATCTACGCTGCATGGCGTTTTGCCTTCATCATGACGCGTATCGCGCATGCTTTTCGGCAGCGCGGCTGGATAGCGCCTGATTCGAATATGGATACTCATAACGGTGCGATGACCTTGCTGCGCGAGCACGCAGCGTCGCACGGTTTTGCGGAGAACTAACCATGGCGGGAACGATTGGACCATTGGTGGCAGCGGATGAGCAGTTCGCGCATCAAATCGTCGAGACGCACGCGACGGTGTTGCATACCGATCCGGCTTGGACCGAAAAGGTGTGGGGTAGCGTCTGCAGCCCTGACGGGTCGCTGCAAGTTAGCTTCGGCTTTGGCAAGTACGTCAATCGCAACGTCGTCGACGGGTTCGGTGGCATTAGTCGCGGCGTGGAGCAGTGGAATGTTCGCGCGAGCCGGGCGCTGTCAAGCGATGTCGACTCGATCAATGTGGGTCCGTTACGTTACGAAATCCTTGAGCCGCTGCGCACGGTTCGGGTTGTGCTTGACGAGAACCCCGTCCAACCCGTGCGATTCGATTTGACTCTGCGCGGAGTGACGCCCTGCGTGGTTGAGGAACGGGAAGATCGACGAACCCTCACCGGCTACAAACGCAGTGCCGATCAAATTCGCTATCACCAAATCGGTATCGCGGAGGGTTGGATCGAAGTGGCCGGCGAGCGTGTCGTGGTTCGAGATTGGATGATGGCCCGCGATCGATCTTGGGGTGTACGGCCGAGTGTCGGCGGGCCGCAAGCGGGCTTTCAGCCGGATCCGATGGACAGTCATCCGCCACGAGTGCTCGCGGTCTGGAGTCCCGTCTTGTTCGGTTGTGGCGCCGATGCCTACGGGTACATGCAGTATCTTTTGATCTACGAAGGCGAGGGCTGGCGTCACGAGAAGCACCAAGGTGGCTTCGAATACGCAGATGGACGGAGGATCGTCGTATCGCGCATCCAGCCGGAGCTGCGCTTCGATCCATCCAATCGTCGTCTACTCGATGCAAGTTTCGAACTTGTGCTGGCAGATGGCTCACGACGTCGGCTGACGGCGACACCCATGCAGGGAACCGGGTTCCATTTGGGTGGTGGTTTGTACATGGGACTCGATGGTCATTATCACGGCGAGTGGCGTGGTGAGTTTCATCTCGACGGTGAATATATTGACAACTGCGCGACACCAATGAGCGCGCAACGATTCAATCAATTTCGCGACTGTGTGATGCGTTTTGTCGATGAGCAGACCGGCGCCGTGGGCACGGGTGTTTGTCAGACATGGGTGCAGGGATCATGGCCCAGCATGGGCTTGGAGGAATAGGCGACATGAAGTACGAATTTGGCGGCAAGGTGGCGTTGGTGACCGGCGCAGCATCGGGTATCGGGCGCGCGACGGCGATCGCCTTTGCAGAGGCTGGTGCAGCGGTTGTCGTTGCCGACGTCGATGCGACTCGCGGTGAGGAGACGGTTCAGTTGATCACGAGCGCGGGCGGCCGAGCCGTGTTTCAGTCGTGCAACGTGGCGAGCGAGGCCGAGGTCGAGGCGCTCGTGGCACGTGCCGTCAGTGAGTTTGGTCGTCTCGATTTCGCTCACAACAACGCCGGCATCAACAACCTCGCCGTCGACGAGTGGGAGTCTCCCCAATGGGATCGGAGTCTGTCGATCAATCTCACTGGCGTCATGCTGTGCATGCGGGCAGAAGCCAAGATTATGTTGACGCAAGGTTCGGGCGCTATCGTTAATACAGCCTCGATCAACGGGCTCGTCGGCAACGCTTCGCAAGCCGCATACACCGCCACTAAGCACGGTGTGATCGGTTTGACACGACACGCGGCGCTCCGTTGGGCTCGCAAGGGTATCCGCGTGAACTGCGTGTGTCCGGGTGTGGTCGACACGCCGATGGTCGAGGGGGTTACAGCCCGGCCCGAGTTGCGCAAGATCGTCGAAGGGATGACGCCGATGGGGCGATTCGGCAGACCTGAAGAGATCGCAGCCGGTGTGCTGTGGTTGTGTTCGGAGGCGTCGAGCTTCGTGACCGGTCATCCGCTCGTGATCGACGGCGGCGCCACGGCAGATTGATCAGAACCCGCGGAACTCGACGAGTTCATCAAGCGACATGCGCGAGCGCGGGAATTGATTGACTGGCTTGTCGGCAGCGGGGAATCCGACCGACATGCCGCAGTAAATCATTTCGTTCGGCGCCAGCTGGAAATGGGTCGCGAGCTCTGCACGGTATGACGCCCAGGCTTCTTGCATGCAGCTGCCGAGACCGCGCTCTTCGAGTAGCAACGCTACGGTCTGGATCAGCATGCCGAGGTGCGCCCACTGGCCATGTACGACGCGCTGGTCGATGACGAAGAAGAGCCCAACCGGTGCGCCAAAGAATTCGAAATTGCGCGCCACGTGCTGGAACCGCGCGGGCTTGTCCTCGCGCGGAATGCCAAGCGCACGGTACATATCCTCGGCCAGCGTGTAGCGACGCGTCCGCAGCGGCTCCCATAACTCCGGGGGGTAGATAGGGTAGGGATCGTCCGTCTTGCCAAAACCAGCGCTCGCAGGAGCTTTGCGGGTGATTTGCACCACGGCATCACGCTCAGCTCCAGCGACAGCGATGATGCGCCACGCCTGAATGTTGCTACCCGATGGAGCCCAGCGAGCCGTATCGAGGATGTCGGCGAGTAGTTCTTGCGGCACCGGATCGGCGCGAAAATCGCGGATGGATCGCCGCTGTCGCACGGCATCGGAGACATTCATGACAGGAACTCCGGAAAAATGGTGGAGGCGGCGGGAATCGAACCCGCGTCCGCAAGCCCTAGACTTCAGGATCTACGCGCGTAGCTCTCTCATTGGATCTCGCCTTGCGCTACCCGAGGAGCAGGGAAGACGCTCAGCCAGCACACGGTGACTCTTAGCGGGACTGCCCCGTCGCACGGCAGCCCGCGATCCTATAAGCGCGTCCCCTGATTCGGTGTTATAGGCACCAGCCGGTCAGAGGTTAGGCGGGATTAAGCCGCCAGAGCGTAGTTGTCGTCGTTGGCAACTGTAGTTTGCAGCAAAGTTTTACGAGGTTCACTGCACCTCGGCACGCCCCTGAAGGTTCGCAACCCACGTCGAAGCCGGTCGCCCCCTTCGGAACGCCTCTAGTATAGGCGAAAAACGAGACTTCAAGGGGCCGATGTTTCAGCGTCGTGAAACATCGCGCAAAGTGTTCGATAGCCTGCCGATCAAAACGCGGGTGATGCCGAGTGCGATTCCAGCATCCTCCTGAACGAGTTTGACGAACACGTCTTGTCGCAGTGCGAGCAATCGAACCGGTGTCTTGCATCGGATAGCGGTACTGCGCGGCTGGGCCGCAAGTAACGACATCTCGCCAAATATTTGATGACGACCGAGCGTGGCTACGATCGTTTCAGGCTCTGTCTGCTGTAGAACCACGTCGACCTCGCCGTCGAGAATCACATACGCTTTCTCGCCAGGATCACCCTGTCGGAAAATATATTCATTCGCCGCATAACTTAGTTCATCGCTGGTGAAGGCGAGAAGCTTGAGCTTGGCTCGATCTATCGGTGCGAACAGTGGAATTTGCGACAGAATTTCCGCCGTCGCTCCTAGGCCAGTATGTCGCTGTTGTTCTGCCTCGGGGGTTTTAGCTTCGACACTCGCCGTTAGCTTTCGCTCGTAAAGACGTCCTTGGCGCAACTCAAAAGAGATTTGGAAATCACCGACTCGACTGTCGTCCGGTTCGATAATGAACACGCTGGAGTCGGTCATGAACGACTTTACGTTATTCAAAACTTCGCGTTGACGAGAAGGCTCGATCGCCGAAAATGCCTCCTTGACGATTAAAACACTGGGATTTTTGATCAAAGCTCGAGCAAGGGCTAAGCGCTGGCGCTGCGATGTTGTCAGTCGTGCGCCTCCAACGCCGATTTCGTACTGTAAACCCAGCTTGCGAATGGCGAAGGACAGTCCGAGCGCCTCTAATATCGACCTGATGTTTTCGTCGATTTTTGCAAGTTGATCCGGGTGAGCGATTACCGTTTTTCCGTAGATAAGATTATCCCTAACGCTGAGAGCCGGATTGATCACTGCGCTGTCAAAAAACTCGATGCTAAGTTTCTTGTCACTTTGCGCCAGTGCTCTAAAGCGCTTTCTTGCCTCAACGACTTTTGATCGAAAACGACCATCGATCGAACCTACAGGGTGCTTGGCCGGAATCAATTGAAGTGCAATTTGTAATAGTCTTTGGCGATCCTCGTTATTTGGACTGAAGACAGTCTGCCCCTCATACTTTCGTAGCAGTCGTTCGAAGTCGGACATCTCGTTGTTGCGGATGAAGTTGAAGCTTTGGAAAAAAGTATCCGTCGGATCCAAGTCACGGAACATCTCCAGCATTAAAGCGGTAGTTTCGCGACCCATCGCGGTCAGATCCGTCGTGAGGCCCGCATCATGCAAGCTCGATAGAACATGCTCTTGAATTCGTCGAGTGTCATCCTGTTTGCTGTCTTGGAGCGCGCCGAAAACTACGTTCTCCAGTATCGAGGCATTCTCCATGAATCGATCTGCATCAAACGACTCGATCACATCGGTTAGATGGGAGTCAATCATTAACCGGCGAGTCTGATTTCTAGCTGTCAGTAACTTTGTGGCCGACGCCTCATCGAGTTCGCATACCAGTCGACGGATGCCCCAGTCCAAGGCATCTGCATCGAGGCCAGTGATGCGCAGCACGGTATCGATATGCCTATCAAGGTCTGCATGGTCGCGACACCCGATAGCCTCGTAGTCAATCCAGTCGGCATCCGGGTCAAGTGAAGAGTTTCCGGTCAAAGACGCCTCGCGAACTTCGCGTGCGCTCTTTAGTTTCTCGGATGGTCGTCTCGTCAAAGGATATAGAAGACTCTGGCGAAGGCTGCCACTACCGGGCGATGAGTCCGGACCAGCATAGGCAATGACGCGGCTGATCACACCATCTGGTAGGGCGCTGAGATCAGTGTCATCAATACGTACCTCGCCGGCGGTTGGCACCGTTTGGCGTTGTAGCAGTCTCGCGAGCTCATCACGACCATTGCCCGTGCCACCAACGAACGCGACATGTGCTGGTAGTGGCAATCGTAGATTTACCCCGTCGAGAGGCTTCGCGCCGTCGCCGGAATCAACGACGATATTTTGCAAGTTAAGAGCGGCTCCCTGGAGCTCGATGCTCGACGTTTCGCCTGAGATGATGCGGCTGTCCAGTAGAGTGTTTGGAGAAAAAAACTCCCGTAACTGCGCGTACTTCACGCTCGAGTCCGCTGCCTTCTGATAGTAGTCGATAAGATCTTTCCACGGCGCATACATATCCTTGTGCGCTGCGAGGACCGCGACCAAAGAGCCAAGGCTGATCTCATCCTTGATGACCAGGTAGCCGCCGATCGATAAAAAGAAAAAGGGCGTTAACTGCGAGAAAAACTGATTGAGCACATTGATGGTGTACCGGAGGGTGGCAATACGCACCCTTATATCGAAAATAGTTTGAAGTCGCTTACTGACAACGGCTAACTCGAGTCGCGAGGTATCGTGACCATGAATTTCCGCAGCATTGGTGACAATGTGCTCGACGTTATCCGATACATGCCTGAGCTCGATCGCGCGTCGTCGCTCGAGTTCATTGAGCCGATCCTGAATTCGTGGAATCAAATAAAGCTGGAGGGGATATAGCGCGAGCGCGGCTACGCCCATCATCCAGTCTTGCATGAAGATGAAAAGCAGAACCGTGAGCAGTGTTCCGGCAGCCACGGTGGGTACCGTAAACGCCTCGGACATGAAAAGGCCTAGCGGAGAAGTTTCGGCGGCGACCATGGATACGACTTGGCCCGACGACTGTGTTTTGAAGTCGCGTACCGGAAAACGCAAGAGCCTCTCGATCAGCTCGTAACGCAAGCGCCGTAATAGTCGATCGCCAACGCGATATCGATAAGTAGACGTTAGAAACTTGAAGGCACCGCCGAGCAAAACGAGCGCTAAAAAGGCGGCGCTCAGCATCATCAAAAACGGAATCTGATCTAGTTCAAACCCAAAGATCTGCTTCGGGAACTGACCGGTATCGGCAAGCGCCTCGTTGATGATGATCTTCGGTAACTCAAAAGAGTAGTAGAGGATCGGCATCCCAGCCAGCGAGAGCAATACGAGCGCGATCTGATCGCGCTTGCTGTAGCGCAGGATAAATTTATAGATACCCGATTCCACGGATCGCCGGTCGGAGACGTCAGTGCGGAACTCGCGGTCAGCGTGTTGGCGACAAAGAAATTAGCGGTGCCATGCGTGCCGTGTCGCCGCTTTGGAGCATCAGCATCATACTCAATAGCGCGAACGTCGTCCGCGAGTCGGGATCTGTCGAGGGAATGTAAAACCACTGATCTCGGTAGCGAACTTTGACCGCGGCATCAACCGGTTTTCCAGTAGAGGTTTGAACCTTGAACAGATCGCCGCCTCGGTCGAACACGCCGCCTTCCAATCGACGCCGTTGCAGAACCCCTTCGCTCAAGTCAGCGGAGGGTGCATCAACGCCATTCGACAGAAAGTAGAAAGACGAATAAAGCGATCGCGTGGCTAGGAACACGTATGAGTTCGGGTCGGGGCGATCGCCAATTCCAAGCTGAATGCGGATTGGACGCCCATCGGCAGGAAAGTTCATCAACCGGCAGGCTTCTCTGTACGCATCGCTCGACAGTGCCGAAGCGCTTGGAATCATCGCGAGAATGTCGACGTTGTTGTACGTTTCAAGTGCGAACGAGAGTTGATCCGCGCGCTGCAAGCTTCGCAGATGATCAACCAGCGTTCGATATTCACTGGTACCGGTAGTTGTGTTTTTCAGTCCAGCGAAGGAGTCGCCCGCAACGAGGAGGACTCGCTCGATGCTCCAGCCCGACTGCAAGAGCAAGGAAATCGTGCGTAGATCGATCGGGGTCAGGATTTGACGAACAAATCGCTCACCCGTGTTCGGTGAGTAAAAAACCAGTGGAGAATCACTGTAACTGCCGCCGATACCGCCGTTGTACGACTCGGGGCTGCCACCGCCTGGGAAAAAGCCGGAGAGATTCAGGCTGGCAGATCGTGAGAGCGAGCTTGATACGGAGGCAACCTCGAGGAACATGACCGGGTCGTTGTATCGCTGACGGACGATATTCAACAGCAATTGCTCGCCATCAGTGCGTTGAATCGCCGCGTTGAATTCCGTGCGTGACAATTCGAGACCACGTGGTCCAATCGAGACGCATCCAGACAGCAGTAAACCGGCCGCGATCATCACGCTTAGCCCGAGACGCTGGTTTAAACGGACGTGTTGCATGCGAAATCCTTGGGCGAGACAAGTGTTAGAACAACTTTAGTTAACCGGTCTCACACGACAGCGGGGATTGAGTCGCCCCAATCCCCGCTGGCGCACAAGCGACCGTGTGCAGACGGAATCAGCCGCCCGGCGGTTTGTTAGGCGGAGGATTCGTACCACCCGGCGGGGGTGGCATCGAGCCGCCCGGAGGTGGCGGTGGACCCATGTTGCC
>VFQT010001191.1_pt1 | contig 32818 bp, 24 predicted proteins | sample 3512381 | NCBI WGS metagenome assembly VFQT01 (sample SAMN10412376, study PRJNA504923) | tailings metagenome | isolation source: Relicate 2 Philex TSF3 active mining site | place: Philippines: Tuba, Benguet | collected 2017-08-29 | reverse complement strand
TCCCAGAGCCAGTGCTCGAGCTGTCACAGACAAGCATTGAGTTTGGCGAGATTCCTGTCGGCTACGACAAGTCGATCTCGGCTCCTGGTCTGATCAAGAACATCGGTACTGCTCCAATGACGGTATCTGTGCTGACGGTTACACCATCTGAGTTCTCAATCAGCAATGCTCCTGCACTGCCATTGACGCTCAATCCTGGTGAGTCGCAGGCCATCACGATCAAGGCTACACCGACAACAAAGGGCAACCTGTCGGGTAACCTCAACATCCGCACGAACGCACCAGCATCACCGAGCGCAAACGTTGCTCTTACGGCTGCATATGTGTTGCGCTACGATCACGCTGCAAGCGAAGACTTCGGCACGGTGTTGACAGACACGCCAGCTGAGCGCTGCGTACGCCTGACAAACACATCAGCACTTGATATTGCCATCGAGCAAGTGACATTCACAGGTATGGATGCTGGTCTGTTCACAACAGTCACAGCACTGCCACTGCAGATCGCAGCTGGTCAGAGCGCCGACCTCTGTGTCAAGTTTGCTCCTGCAACTGCTGGCAACAAGAATGCTACGATGAACATCCGCTCGTCGAACGGTGGTAACTCATCGATCACACTCAGCGGTAAGGGTGAAGTTCCTGGTGGTGTTATCGACGCTGTTGAAGCTGGTATCTCGGCATGGCCGAACCCAATGACAGACCGCGTTGAAGTACGCTTCAGCAAGCCAACACCAGCTATGAATGTGAGCGTTGTGAGCACATCAGGTGCCACGGTTGCTGCCTTCACACACGATGGTGTTGAAGCTGGTGGATCGATCCGTTGGAATGGCCGTGATGCTGCAGGCTCGCTTGTCGCATCTGGTACATACACCATGATCATCCGATATGGTGATGTGAGCGTAGCTGTCCCGCTGACCGTTGTTCGCTGATCCACAAGACGCATCTGCGTTACACGAAACGCCCCCTCGGGGGCGTTTTTTTTGTGGTAAATGAATGTGAGGTGTTATAAGTGGTTGTAATACACAGGGTTACGAAATAATGTTCGTTATGTAAAGTTTTTGTCCATTTTCATGTGCTTGTTACATACGCACGTGTAACACATCGTACCATGTGTCAATTCGTATTACATCACCAAATGAAGGTCAGCACCATGAGAGTTTCTTCTCTGTGGCGGGCGGTACTGGCAGCTGTATCGCTCGTTATTCTGTCGGCAACGCCGATGTTTGCGCAGTACAACCTTGAGGTTGTGACGACGACTGACTCGTATACATCCGAGCCCGGCTGGCAGATTGTCAACACCGCCACACAAGTATCGTATGCGTGTGAAGCAACAGGTTCACCACTGTTCGTTGGTACACAAACAATTAGTGTACCTCTTGGTACTTACGAGATTCGTGCCTGGGATAGTTACGGTGACGCATGGCAAGGCCACACCGTCACAGTCCGTTATCCGGGTGGTGCCAACCTTGTCTCTTCAGCTCGAATGTCTACGAGTGTTCGTGGATCGAATACATGTCCTGGTCCAACAGCTATTGGAACAACGGGTCAGATTATCGGCACATTTACGGTAACGGCTCCGTGTTTTGTTCCAACCATTACATCGCAACCCCAGTCGCAGACGATCTGCGAAGGGTTCCCAGCCACATTTAGCGTTGCATCATCGATGACCACCGGTACCTACGAATGGCGCAAGGATGGTGTGGCTATTCCTGGTGCACCGAATTCAAACGTGTACACGATTCCTGTTGTCTCGACGTCAGATGCTGGCATTTACGACTGTATCCTTCGCGATGCATGCGATCCTGCAACGAAGGTTGCTACAAGCGCTTCTGCTCGTCTGACTGTTGTTTCACGACCAACGATAACAACGAACCTTCCTACCAATCGTACGATTTGTGAGAATGCAAACGATACTCTTCGCGTTCGCGCAACGGGCGCTGGCCGTACGTTCCAATGGTTCAAGGATGGTGTAGCGATCACAGGTGCACGCGATTCGAACTTCATCATTAACAATGCAGGTACGGCGTCGATTGGTGTATACACATGCGTTGTCTCAGGTACATGCTCTCCTGCTGCAACATCTGTGGCGTGTAGCGTAGTAGTTGCCTCGCGTCCGCGTATCACGCAAGAGCCAACGAATCTTGATCTCTGTCCTGGTGCAAACGGTTCGATCTCTGTAGCAGCTACTGGTTTGAACTTGGTGTATCAGTGGTACCGCAATGGCGTCGCTGTTCCGAATGCATTCAATGCTACACTGGACTTCACCAATTATTCATACAATGCTGATGGTCAGTACTACTGCATTGTTTCATCGAATATTCCGAACCCGAACAACTGTACAATCACAGCGCAGTCGCGGACTATTCGCGTCTCTGGCTTCCGCGCACCGAAGGTACGTGAGCAGCCACGGAGCAGCGATGCGTGTGTTGGATCAAATGTCACACTCGTTGCAGACTTCACAGGCACGGGTCTCACATACCAGTGGTTCCGCAATGGTGTTGCTGTTGATGGAGCTGTCGCTAACTCTCTCACAATCACGAACGTAACGGCTGCTAATGCCGGCAAGTACTATGCTGTTGCGTCTGGTACGTGTGGTCTCACAGCTGCATCCGACACAGCCACAATTACGGTGATTGCAAAGCCGAAACTGACAACACAACCGAAGGGCCAGACACTTGAAGTTGGTCAGCGTCTCGAGTTGTCAGTCGATGGAAGTGATTGGCGCAGCATTCAGTGGACAAAGAACGATCAGCCGATTGCTGGTCAAACATCACCGACATTTGTCATCGCAAGCGTTACACGCGGTGATGCTGGCGTTTACAATGCTATTGTTCGCAACTCGTGCGGTGGTACATCATCTGCCTACGCCGTCGTTACTGTCAACAACCCAACAATCCCAGAGCCAGTGCTCGAGCTGTCACAGACAAGCATTGAGTTTGGCGAGATTCCTGTCGGCTACGACAAGTCGATCTCGGCTCCTGGTCTGATCAAGAACATCGGTACTGCTCCAATGACGGTATCTGTGCTGACGGTTACACCATCTGAGTTCTCAATCAGCAATGCTCCTGCACTGCCATTGACGCTCAATCCTGGTGAGTCGCAGGCCATCACGATCAAGGCTACACCGACAACAAAGGGCAACCTGTCGGGTAACCTCAACATCCGCACGAACGCACCAGCATCACCGAGCGCAAACGTTGCTCTTACGGCTGCATATGTGTTGCGCTACGATCACGCTGCAAGCGAAGACTTCGGCACGGTGTTGACAGACACGCCAGCTGAGCGCTGCGTACGCCTGACAAACACATCAGCACTTGATATTGCCATCGAGCAAGTGACATTCACAGGTATGGATGCTGGTCTGTTCACAACAGTCACAGCACTGCCACTGCAGATCGCAGCTGGTCAGAGCGCCGACCTCTGTGTCAAGTTTGCTCCTGCAACTGCTGGCAACAAGAATGCTACGATGAACATCCGCTCGTCGAACGGTGGTAACTCATCGATCACACTCAGCGGTAAGGGTGAAGTTCCTGGTGGTGTTATCGACGCTGTTGAAGCTGGTATCTCGGCATGGCCGAACCCAATGACAGACCGCGTTGAAGTACGCTTCAGCAAGCCAACACCAGCTATGAATGTGAGCGTTGTGAGCACATCAGGTGCCACGGTTGCTGCCTTCACACACGATGGTGTTGAAGCTGGTGGATCGATCCGTTGGAATGGCCGTGATGCTGCGGGCTCACTCGTCGCATCTGGTACATACACCATGATCATCCGCTACGGTGAGAACATCGTCGCAATCCCGCTGACGATTGTGAAGTAATCCTTACAGTTGGATTCTGTGAAAAGGGTGTCTTGCTTCGGTAAGACACCCTTTTTCTTTGTGACACGTTCAACGAGCGATATCTTCGAGCATGGACCAACCTCAACCACGTCGGGCAATTGTAATCCCTGCAGCGGGTACGGGCACACGATTTCAGAGCACTCTCCCGAAGCAATTCCATACGATCGGTGATGAACCGATTCTCGTGCGGACACTACGGACGGCGTGTGCGGTTTCGGATGTCGGTTCAGTTACCGTTGGGGTACAAGGAGATATCGACCAGATGTATCTGTGGCTCCGTTCGCATGGCATCACGGATACGCGTGTTCAGCTCTTTGAAGGGGCTCACGAACGTCAATACACCGTGATGAAGGCGCTTGAGCACTGGTCGATGAATGCATCGGATGAGAGTGGTATAGTGCTTGTCCACGATGCTGTACGCCCCCTAGCATCAGTCGATCTCTGGGAGCGTGTTGCGCGTGCGGCAGAGGAGTATGGCGCCGCTATACCAGTGTTGCCGATGTCTGACACTGTCAAGATGGTTGCCGATGGCGTAGTGACATCAACATTGGACAGGTCGCGTTTAGTACGTGTACAGACCCCGCAGGGGTTTCGACGAGGATTGCTGAAGTCGGCGTACGAGCAAGCCACGCGTGATGGTGTGTCAGTTACAGACTGCTCTTCGGTGGTTGAACGTACAGGTCATCCTGTACATCTTGTCGAGGGTGATGAAACAAATTTCAAGATCACCACTCCTTACGATCTCGCGGTTGCGGAGTTTGTAGTTGCGAACATCGCACAGTGAGTTATATTCGCGCCGCTACTGTTAATCAACAAATCGCAAGGATCCTCCCATGTTTTGGACGCCCGAATTAGCCTCGTATCTCGAGGATGCTCCTTGGCCGGCCACCAAGGAGGAGCTCATCGATTACTGCAATCGTACCGGAGCACCTCTTCAGGTTATCGACAACCTTACTGAGTTGGAAGACTCGGACGATATCACGTATGAAGGCATCGAAGATCTGTGGCCTGAATACGAAGCAGCATCTGATGATATGTTCTTCAACGAAGATGAAGATATGTACGACTCCTAAGTCGTTTCACACGATAGAAGCTAAACAAAGCGCCCTTTTGAAGTCTCTTCAAAGGGGCGTTGTGCATTTAGGAGGTGAATCGGTCGGTATCTTGCAGCCAGTGGTGGGACGTTGTATAGGATATCGCCCTCTTGTTCAGCTCGTGGTGCTCTGCGTAGTGAGTGCATTCGTTGTGGTTTCTCCATCCACAGCGCAGGATGCATATCGCGACAGTGTTGCACGCGCCGGTGAGCGTTCTCGGGCGTTGAATCTCGACGAACTTCAACGAGTTGAGTTTGTGGGATGTGTCCAGACTACGCCGAAAGAATTGCTGGGCGTAATCTCTTCCATCGAAAGTGAGCTCACAATTACACGTCAGCTCACGCTCTACTTCGAAGAAAATCTTCGACGAAATCCGGCTACACCCAAAGTGATCATCAATCGACTTGACGGTATCCGTCAGGGATTGATGAGTGAGTTGCGATACTTCAACGCCGAGACAGCATCCGATGATAGCGTTGCACTTCTGACGTACCTGGGGCAAAACGGCTTCCACAACGCTCGAGTGTCGTACACGTTCGGTGTCGACTCATCATCGTCAAAGAATACGCTCACGTTCATCATCGATGAAGGTGCACGCGCTATTGTCGATACGATTGCTATCACGGGGCTTGAGGGGATCGACCCAGATATCGCGTCCAGGGCACGAGGTGCGTTTCGATTTCGCCCAGGAACACCGTTCAGTGAAGCGGAGATCGAGACAAATGTTCGATCTCTAATCGAAGAGCTTCATAGCAATGGGTACTACAAGGCAACGTATCGTGCTCCGATTGTAGGTGTGTCCGATGATGGTACGCGCGACACTGTAGTGGTGATGATTAACCCAGGCAAGCGCGTTCGTATCGACACAATTCTCTTCGTAGAGAATACGATGGGCTATCCAGAGGTCACACTCTCTACTCGGCGACGTCAGCTCGACATTGAAGTAGGCCAATGGTACAGTCGACGAGCGATCGAGGTGTCGAAGGCCAACCTCCTGTCTCTCGGAACATTTGAGATCGTGCTGATCGATACCATCGGTGCTGATTCGGTCCACCAATATCGCTGTACCGATTCAACCATAGGCATTCGCGTGTTCACGCGAAACAGCAAGCCGCACGACGTTGGTATGAATGGGGTCTTCTATCAGACTGCGGTAGATAACTTTCTCAACCTCGGTGTTGGCGCTACGGCACAGTATCGCAACGTCTTCGGTGGTGCACAGGTTGCTTCTGTGACGCTGCAGTATGTGCTTCAGGATGTGTCTCGCATAGCACAAGGGCAGCCCCTTGAAACCGAAGCGCTCGCGTCGCTAGTTCTGGCGTGGCCAAACATTGGTCGATTGTTTGATCAACGATTTGGTATACAGACGACCACCTACTACTCGCAGCGACAACTTGTCAATCCGTTTCGTCTCGAATCAGCTGGGTTTAGTGTACTCGCACCAGTAAACCTCTACACTCATACGTTTCTCACGAACGTTGATATCAACTTGAGTATTGAGCGACAAGTGCCGCGAAACTTCCAAGGAACACTGGATCAGGCATTGTCGGATTCAAAGACGCCAGAGGATACTGCATATGTGCTGAGCACATTTAACCAGTTCCTGGTGCTTGATTCCTACCTGCAGCGTAACAACACATTTTTTACGGGTCTCAACGCGGGTGTTACGCTTCGCGGTGACCATCGCGACAATCCGATCAATCCGCGACGTGGAACATTCTCGAGTTTCTCGGTTGAATGGGGTTGGGGTGCGGGTAAATATGTTCGCGGACAAGCGTTTTTGTCGTCAGCGTTTCCACTGGGAACGCGGCTTACCGGAGCAACAAAGATTAAACTCGGGCACATTCAGTTGCTTGATTTTGCACGAGGCGACTCGCTTCGCAACAACACCTACGTGCCCCTTGAACGACAGTTTTTTGCAGGGGGCCCAGCAAGTATCCGATCGTATCCATCACGTCTGTTGCACGATCCACGTTCGGGTAAGATTACCAATCAAGCACGTGAGCAGGATTACGTTCTGGCGAATGTGATCGGTAGTGGTTCGTTGATCGAATTAGGCTTCGAACTTCGGTACACGTTTGAACGTCCGCGTGGATTGAGCGACCTTGTTGCGTCGATGATCGAGCGAAGTGGATTTACCTTGTTCACCGATATCGGTAACGCCTTCAACCGCTTTACAACGGATCTCTACGGTGCAGCGCAGCTCAGAGATCTGTACGAGGGTAGTGTTGTTGCTATGGGTGTTGGATACCGATTCGAGACACCGGTTGGTCCGTTCCGCGTTGATTATGCGACGAGTGTCTACGACCCACTCCGTCCAACTGATCAATGGATCTTCGGACGACGTGGTGTGATGAACTCTGGAAACTGGCAGTTAAGCATTGGTCTTGGTCACGCGTTCTAACGAGCTAACTCGTTACAAACACCCGACTGTTTCGCGACCTGCTCCGTCTATGGCTGCGCGATACATCCCAGACGTAGAAAACGGCAACGCCACAGTGCCCCTGTGATCAACGGCAATCATGCCGCCCGAACCACCTAAGCGGACAATTTCTGTGAGGATTGTACCGGCGGCTGTTGAGATGTGCTCTCCTAGTAACTCAACACGAGCAAGAATGCGTGAGGCTGCACTGGTTCGAAGGAAGTACTCACCAACGCCTGTGCACGACACTCCACCAATTCCACCGAGAGCATAGGTTCCTGCGCCAATAATGGGTGCATCCCCTACTCTACCAGCGCGTTTGCGCAACGTGCCACCTGTTGATGTTGCGGCTACAATCTCTCCGTGTCGATCAAGTACAACAGCGCCAACTGTTCCCGTGGATGGTAGCGCTGCACCAACTTCATCACACGGTGTGAAGTAGGAAGCATCGACTGTGGGGAACCCTGCTTCTATGATGAGGATGTCGGCTTCCGTTCCCACCATCAACACTTGTTGTGTATTCTCCATGATGTGTCGTGCAACATCAATGGGGTTCTTCGGGGTACGGACTGCAGCAATCGATCCTGCGCGTTGATCGCTTCCACGCATAATGGATGCGTCGAGTTCGACATATCCCTTGTCGTTCGGAGAGGAACCCTTTCCGGCGTGGAAGTACCCGGCATCTTCCAACGCACGAACACTCACGCATGCTACGTCAAGTGCTGTAACTCCATCCAAGAGCATTGTGTGCCAGGTACGAATGTGTGTCGTGAGAAACGCATGCGCTTCCTCGAGTCGACCAGTACCTGCGTATCGAGCAAGGTTACCTGCTCCACCGTGTACGGCTATCGCAACCGGACGATCCATTACGACAAGATCTTCCCGATGATTGCATCTTGGAGGTCGATGTTCTTCGCGCCAGCTAAGAGTACCAAGATTCCGTCTGTGACCATGTGTTGATGATACACGACGTTAAATCCTCGGTCGGACAACGCTTCAACAACTTGTTGCGACTCTCCCCCACTAACCACGATTGGTGCGGACTTCGTCTTGAGGGTCTTGGATTGAAACGCTTCCACGGTTTGCTGCACGCCCCCTACAACAGAGGCGGTTATACCTGCCATCAAACACTGCATGGTGTTAATGCCAATGTGTGTTGTTGGTGGTGTGTACTTCATCTCGGGAATAGCAGCCGTTTGCTTTGCGAGACCGAAGAGTTGGGTTGAAATGCCTGCAAAGACAACACCGCCGAGGAAGTGATGTTCCTTATCAACGGCGTTCACGGTAACAGCTGTACCACAATCAACAGTGATGAGGGGTGGATCAGCCTTGGTCATCGCACCGATTGTGCCAAGCATGCGATCGATACCTGCGTTTTCAACCTTGCCCAGCGAGAGAGCGGATTCATTCCGCATCAACAGTTGATGCGCATTAAGTACTAAGTGTCCTGGAATCCGTTGAAGCACTTTTACAATAGCAGTTGTTTGCTTCGGATTTACACTCGAAAGGCCAATCAGGTAACGCTTCGAGACGTGGTCGCGGAAGTGATGTTGAACGTTCTTCTTCCACTCTTTGTCGTATGGAAACGAAAGAAACACATCGTCGTGGTGAATCTTAACGCGGCTGTTTCCAACATCGATAGCTGCGATGCCATACTCGACTCCGTTGAGCTCAATCTTCGTATCGTAAAGTGTCGCCATCGCTGATGATCCGCTCAATGTGTGATGAAGTTTCCTGTACGCGCAGCCGTCCGTCTGACTCTAACCCGATAATCTTCCAGATTCCTTCAGCGTCGTGAATGCGAAACCTGGTCGTTGCTGGTTGAAGTTCGGCTTGCCATCGAGAAGATAGCTCTCGTGATGGCAACATTAGTGCTGATGTCATTGCGTGTTGCAGTGAATCGAACACATCCTGACTCGATACCATGCATCCTACGCGATGAAGTGACGTGCAGGGTTGCCCGATAGTATCCGGAAACACTGTTTGTTCAACATTGATGCCGACACCAACAACAGTGGTAGTGCATGAAGCACCCAAGAACTCATGCTCTACAAGGACGCCCGAAATCTTACACCATTGTTGTTGATCACGAACATGAATATCGTTCGGATACTTTAGTCGCAGCTCAAGCGCAGGCGCTATCGTTCGTATCGTATCGAGCACGGCCATGGCTCCTCGAGCCATGTACAACGGTAGTTCCGCAGGTTCAGGGGGCGTGCGATGACGTAGGCCAAACGAACAATAGATGTTCTTATGTTGTTCTCCATGCCATACTTTGCCGTTACGTCCTCTACCAGCAGTTTGATGTTCAGCCGATACCACAACGTACTCGTGCACATCCAACAACTCTTTGGCATAGTCATTGGTTGATGTGACTGTCGGCAGATGAATGACGTACGGAAGCATGGATGTAAAAAAGTTTACATTCTCAATTCTCTCAATCAGCGACTGCAATATTGCCCCCAATGGCTGCCCCAACCGTCACCACAGATACGATTTGTGCCCTTGCCACCCCACATGGGGTCGCGGGACTTGCAGTGGTTCGTGTGAGTGGGGCGAGAGCCGTTGAAGCGTGCGATACGTTTTTTCGAGGCCAGCATGGTCTGGCTGGCACGCCGGGCTACACGATCCGGTATGGTTGGTGGGTTGATGGTACCGAACGTCTAGATTCGGTGACAGCATCAGTATACAAAGCCCCTCATTCGTACACAGGCGAAGACGTCATTGAGATCGGGTGTCATGGCGGTCCATTTACGAGTCAACTCATCATCGATGGCCTTCTACGTGTCGGTGTCCGGTTGGCAAACCCTGGTGAGTTTACCCAACGGGCGTTCATCAACCAGAAGCTCGATTTGACGCAAGCAGAGGCTGTTGCAGACATCATCCACGCCCAATCGGTCGTTGGGGCACAAACGGCTGCTAGACAGCTTGCAGGTGGGTTTACGCAGCGAATAAAGGGACTTCGGTCGCGACTACTTGATGTGATTGGTCTTCTTGAGCTGGAGCTCGACTTTTCAGAAGAGGACGTCGAGTTTGTGGATCGGTCCCGACTCGCAGACCTTCTATCTGAACTCGTCCAGGAAGTTGACCACCTTGCGGCTTCTGTCCATAGCGCGGAGATCCTCCGTTCGGGATTTCATGTAGCAGTCGTTGGTTATCCCAATGCTGGAAAGAGCTCTCTGTTCAACGCGCTTCTCCAGCGTTCACGGGCAATCGTAAGTGATGTTGCTGGTACCACGAGAGACTACCTTCAAGAGACCATGTATGCGGATGGATACACCATTCACGTATCAGACACGGCTGGTATTCGCCTAACCTCCGACAGTATTGAACTTCAGGGCATTTCGCTTACACGATCGGTTATCGAACAATCGGATGCTATTCTTGTCGTTAACGATGCATCGGTTGGCAAGGGGCATTCAGACGCCCTCGTAGAGGATCTGCAATCCTCGTTTCCGGGGCATTCGTGCTTGGTCGTACAGAATAAAGTCGATCTGGTACCAGAGGGTGTAACTCCCCGCTCAGATACTGAGCTAGCATGCTCGGCGCAAACAGGGGTAGGGATTGGAGTGCTTCGAGATACCCTGGTAGGGTTGGTACAGTCTCAGACGGTACAGTCGACAGATGTTCTTGTGAACGCCCGTCAAGCGGCGTTGTTGAAGCAGATCTCAACTTCCCTCACATCAGCCCTACAGGCACTCAGTGAGGGTCAAACTCCAGACCTTCTTGCTGTCGATATCCGAGGCGCCATACGGCTCCTAGGCGACATCTCAGGCGAGTCTTGGAATCCCGACGTACTTGATACCGTCTTTTCTCGGTTCTGCATTGGAAAGTGATCTTATGGACATCAGACCTCTTGAAATCGACGACTTCCCTGCTTTTCTGGACATTCAGCGTGAGGCCTTGGTGCAGGCGCCTGAGGTGTTTGGTTCGGATTATGATTGGTTCGAAGGACTATCTATCCTGTCGAAAGAGCAGCGATACGAGCGGTATCTAAACTATCCGTACCAGTACATGTTGGGTGCAGTAGATGACTCTGGTCGGATCATTGCCATGATCGGGTACTCAGGTAACGACACATCGAAACTCCGTCACAAAGGGCGTATTTGGGGTTTGTACGTGCGCACTGAGGCCCGGGGAAAGGGTTTAGCCACAACGCTCGTTAAGTCGGTTCTCGATGCAGCCAGAGACGTTCTGGGTGTCGAACAGGTACAGTTGGCTGTAAGCACACACAACACCGCGACATACGGACTCTATCTCCGTCTCGGCTTCACGGTATATGGTACAGAGGTGGGCGCCATGAAGATTGGCAGCTCCTACGTGGACGAGTACCTGATGTCGAAACACCTAGTTTAGTGTTCCACGTGAAACACTCTTTTGATGTTTCGCGGTTTTACTTTCTCAAAATGTTTCACGTGAAACAATGAATCCGTCGAACTACGACATCTTGGTTGTTGGTGGTGGCCACGCTGGTATTGAGGCATCGATGGCTGCTGCCAGAATGGGTCAAAAGGTCGGTCTCATCTCTATGGACATTAACACGATAGGTCGCCTATCGTGTAACCCTTCTATTGGTGGTAGTGCTAAAGGACACCTGGCTAAAGAGATAGACGCTCTTGGTGGTGTGATGGGTAGGATCGCGGATGCGAGTGGTATTCAGTTCAAGATGCTGAATACCTCGAAGGGGCCCGCGGTTTGGTCACCCCGTAGCCAGAACGACAAAGACCTCTACCCCCTCGCAGCACAGAACTTGCTGCTTTCCACGCCGAACATTACGATCATCTCGGAGACGGTTGTAGAGATTGTGGTGGTTGGTGATGCTGTCCGAGGTGTTCGGACAGCTAACAACGAAGAGATTCGTGCTCAGGCGGTTGTGTTGTGTTCGGGTACGTTTCTTAACGCTGTGATGTGGACGGGAACCAACTCTACGAAGGGTGGTCGTGTAGGAGAGCCTTCAGCGGAGAAGATTTCAGACCTCCTAGCATCGGTAGGCCTCGAAAAAGGTCGCTTGAAGACGGGTACTCCTCCGCGAATCGATCGACGATCGATAGATGTTCGTCGTTTCGAGCCACACAACGGCGATGAAATCCCTACCCCATTTTCTATACATACGCATTCCGTACGTAATCAATTGGCGTGTTTTGCTACGCATACAACAAGCACGACACATCAAATCCTCGAGGGTGGATTCAGTAGATCGCCGATGTTTACAGGTTTGATCACTGGAGCGGGTCCTCGGTACTGTCCGTCTATCGAAGACAAGATTTATCGGTTTGCCGATAAAGACTCTCACACCATTGTGTTGGAGCCTGAGGGGTTAACATCCAATACGTTGTATGTAAACGGGTTCTCGACAAGTCTTCCTACTGACATTCAGGACGCAGCAATGCGTTCTATTCCTGGACTCGAAGAAGCGACAATCTTACGGTATGGGTATGCAGTGGAATACGATTTCTTCTATCCTTACCAGCTGACATTCGGTTTGCAGTCGAAGGCTCTTCGTGGATTATTCTTCGCTGGACAGGTCAATGGAACATCTGGATATGAAGAAGCTGCTGCTCAGGGTCTGATTGCAGGTATTAACGCTGCGTTATATGTACGCGATGAGGGTGTATTCACTCTTCAGCGTTCTGAAGCATATATCGGTGTCATGATAGACGATCTCGTAAACAAGAACACCGAGGAACCATATCGCATCTTCACATCGCTAGCCGAGTACCGTTTATTACTTCGCATCGACACGGTGTACGACCGACTCTTGAAGTACGGTATCAGGTTTGGGTTGATTCCTCAGCACATCGTTTCACGGTACGAGACAACACAGCGACGCACCAACTCGCTCTTAGAAGCGGCTAAGAATACCAAGGTAAGCCCATCATCAATCAACGGAATTTTATCAGCCGTAGCAGAAACGCCTATACCGGAACCTACATCTGCTGTTACCGTTCTTCGGCGACCGCGGGTCGGTATTAGCGACGTACTCGACCTACTCGAGGGTGTGTGCTCAAGTGCATACCGCGAACACACCGAGGTGTTACATCGAGTTGATACCGCTATCAAGTATGAAGGGTATATCGAAAAACTCTATCGGGATGTGGAGCGATTTGCAGAACAAGAACAACAACTCATCCCCGAGTCATTCTCGTATTCAGGAATACGGAGTCTGTCAACAGAAGGTCGAGAGAAGCTTGAACGAATACGCCCGGGATCGCTGGGACAAGCCTCACGAATCCCGGGCGTGTCAGCCTCGGATATTTCTATTCTCTCGTTGTATCTGCGATAGCGTTATCGCTGAATGACAACAGGACGTGTAACAGTTCCTTTCGACGTAACTACCGCGAGCATGTAGAAACCATTCGGCAGATGTTCTACCGCGATTCGCGCACCTACACCTGCAGGTGTTTCACGATGGACCATTTCGCCTGTCGATGCAAACAACTGCATTTCCGAAACCTCGTGTTCAGTCGAGACGAATATCGATGAGTTTGCTGGGTTGGGCATCACGACGCATGAAATGGGTGTCGAACGCTCGTGAACCGAGACGAGTAGCTTCAGGATTGTGATTCGCTTATCTGTTGTTTGATCAGATGCCACTACCTCATTACCATCGCGGGAACGGATGACGATATCATATCCAGTTCCTTCTGGGACGGTTACTGGCACCCGCCACAAAAACCCTCCTGCTGCTGCACGGACACTGTCGGCGATCGTGTGGACGAGTTGATCATCTCGAAGCAACTCAATTGTAGCCGCTCCAGGAATGTTTGTCTCCCATGTTATTGCATACGCTGAATCCTGCATCCATGATACTTGGGCGGCTGGGGATACAACCTCCACAAACGGATCAACTAACTGGAATGAGTCTGTCACGATCTCGCTTGTTTCCGCACTCGGACGAGTATCACTCCACACAGCACGCGACGTCCAGGTATACATTCCTGGTTCGTTGAGAAGCATTGGGTTTGAAGGAACAGTTGTCCTATCGGTTAGCGAGCGTACAGCGTATTCCTTAATAGCACCAGAAGGAGATTGGCGATACACTTCGATGTCGTACTTCTGGGTTAATCCCAAACCTGATGACTGCAGCACAACAGGACGGCCAACGAGAAGCTTCTTACCTCCGGTAGGTGTTATCTGGCGAGGAGCTCGGAGTTGAGCCAACTGCTGGACGCGCGGAACGCCAAAACAGAATTCCCCAACTTGGGCTGTATCTACAATCAACTCTTGTGTAAGCTGGTTGTAGCGTGTGCGCATAGGAACAAAGACACCCTTACCGATTGTATCGCGGCGATACACAATCAACGACGCAGGATTTTGGAGACCAAACGTTGGGGCATGAAAACGGAACTCTCCACCATGCTCGACCATACCCTCTTGTGTAATTGTCAAGCGGGCAGGTGCAATGAACGGGGGCGCCACCGTTGGCTCGATCTTACCATTAACCAATTCGCCCCATTGTGGACGTGCAGGTGATGTTGCGTATCGAACAGCGGTTGTGGTGTTGTAGAAGAATGATATCAATGTGTGATATGTCACCTTCAAACCTACTGTGTCGAGTCCGCGGGTATAAGTGTAGGTGTTTGTAGGAAGAATCTCATCGATCAATACGGATGCAGCGTGTCGTCCAAATGCGGTGTCAATCTTCTCTGCTTTGTACGGGAACATCATCGATGGGAGTTCAGCTTGAAACACTACTTCGCCTGTAGTCGAGACTTCGTTAACGATAGTGCGGTTATTCTGAATCGCTGAGCCCCATGCCAGAAGACGATTACCGTTCTTCAACGTTTGCATCGATCCCTGCACACCAGCATACAAATCAGGTGTATGGCGGTACTGCCACACAAGCTTGCACGTCTTGTTCACTTCATCAAGTTGATATTCGACTCCACGCGACCACTGAGGAGTCCGTTGCGTGCCATTGTCAAAGAGAGATATGTTACCGTTAGGAAGTCGACGTACATCGTGCTGATATGAAAACTCTGCAGGGTCAGAAATTGATGGGTCGACAGAGAAAGTAAACTGATTGAGTTTGCCCCCTAGAATCCACATCACTTCTCCTGTCGTGCGATGAATCTTCGCTACAAGTGATGCATGTCGAGCACTGATGAGGTAATGTCCATCGGTATCAATCTCAACGCAATTCAAATGGAAATACCGAATCGATGGAGCGGTAAGATTCTCGTAGGAGATGGTAACTGGAAAATGATCAAGGGAGCGCCATTGAAACACAAGTGTTCCAGACGCATCAATCTCCTGCAGCAGCATTTGCTGAACTGTCGCTGCTGGGTGTCCACCCGGAACAAGTTTCGACATATCAACCGTGACATCCTCTTGTAAGACTAAGAGAGTGTTTCCATTAGGAAGCAGAGTGAATGAATGCATCGCAATGTTGTATCCATTCGGTGCTGTGGTTATCGAATCCAAGCGTGAAAGTGTCGAGTCGACGAAATACACCCACGATGATGCTCGAGGTCCACTTCCTGCTGCTTGAAACAAGGTATAGCCATATCGACCATCTGGGAGTGGACGAAAGTCGAAGGCGTACTCAGGGATAAATCGCGACCGCTTTACAGCTCCATCGTTTGATAGTACGATCAGGGAGGGGGCGTACGGTGGGTTTGGTACTCGGGAGTTAGGAGCGATAAGGATATCACCTGGCGCTGACGTCCCCTTTGTTGTTACGACGACTGGTGGTAGGGTTTGCGATATCAGAGGAACTACGCAAACCGTCATCAAAAGGAGAATTCGAAGGATCATTGGGTTTACTTTCTCACCGATTGACAATGGCGAAAGGAGTCATTTTCCTGGGAATCGTTACAAGTGCCATGACGTACAAACCGTAAGTTTGTAACATTCCAGGCCCCTTTCAACAGTGACTCCGCACCGATGATTGATATCAAGTTGATTCGCGAACAACCAGATGTTGTTCAACAAAATTGCACAAAGAAAAACGACGGATCTGATATTCAACGTGTTGTCGCGTTGGATGTACGGCGACGTGAGATCATTCAGGGTGTGGAAGAACTCAAGAGTAAGCGGAACGCTGTTTCTCAAGAAGTAGCAACACTCAAGAAGCAAGGTGCAGATGCATCTGCGTTGATTATTGCTATGCGTGAAGTTGGCGACGAGATTAAGGGGCTCGACGAAGAGTTACGTGGTGTAGAAGAAGAACTTGAATCGCTCATGCTGCGTATTCCCAACATCGCACACGAGAGTGTGCCTGTTGGACGAGATGCGACGGCTAACGTCGAGATCCGACGTCATGGGGTGTGTATCGATCGAGACTACAGAGTAGACCACATTGAGATCTCGAAACGTCTAGGTATTCTGGATTTCGAACGTGGCGCAAAGGTTACTGGTGCTGGGTTCGGGTTCTATGTTGGTAAAGGGGCGCGCTTAGAACGCGCGTTGATTAACTACTTTGTCGATACGAACACCGATGTGCATGGCTACACAGAAATGCTACCACCATTTGTGGTAAACGCAGACTCGTGTCGTGGCACAGGACAACTGCCGAAAGCCCAAGAGGATATGTTCCATGCGGAACGTGATGACTTGTACCTCATCCCTACTGCTGAAGTTCCTCTCACGAACTTCTATCGTGATGAGATTCTTCAAGGTAGCGACCTCCCTATTCGTTTTGCCGGATATTCAGCGTGCTTCCGCCGGGAAGCAGGGAGTCACGGGAAGGATACACGAGGGTTTCTACGTGTACACCAGTTCAACAAGGTTGAACTCGTCAAGTTTGTCCGACCAGAGAATTCGTACGATGAACTCGAATCGCTCGTAGGAAATGTAGAGTACATACTCCAGCAACTCGGTCTGACATATCGCGTGCTGTTGTTGTGCAGTGGTGATATGTCGTTTGGTGGCGCCAAGACATACGACCTTGAAGTTTGGTCTCCAGCCGAACAGCGATGGCTCGAAGTAAGCTCGTGCACAAACTTTGAGGCGTTCCAAGCTCGTCGAGCTGGTATTCGATTTAAAGACGGTAGCGGGAAGCCTGAGTTTGTTCACACGTTGAATGGAAGCGGACTTGCGACATCTCGAATTCTCGTTGCATTGCTCGAACAGTATCAGCGTGCAGATGGTCACATCGATGTTCCAGCGTGCCTACAACCGTATTGCGGTTTCGATGTGATTTGATGACGTTCGAATATCGGACAACTCTCGAAACTCGATTTCCACTTCACTACTATCCTCTATCTCTTTTCTTCTGTTCTTCTGAAGAGAAGAAAGCTCTGGTGATGATGATGATGTGGTGTGGATACCGTGGAAAACCCTTATTCCCCACACCTAGATCATTGATCTATAACACTTTACATTCTATCGTCGATACTCTCATACCTGTGAACTACTTCTCTACATCTATACCTCACGCCGTATAAAACGGGAAAATCCTTGTAGGTGATCCACACACCTGTGGACGGAAGAGAAACCTTTACACGCTCTCTACCCACCCAAAACCCGTTTTTCGGGGATAACCAACCCAGACCCGCTATCTATCCCCATCCTCCTCACACGATATCCACTTAGACAATGTAAACCCTTATAAATCAACACCTTACAAAAATCACATCCACTGAGCCCAACAAAAAATGTGGATAACCCCAATAAAACCCGTAACCCATTACGGGTTTCCCTGGTTGTTAGGGTTGTATGGTCGTACTCGTCCTTCTCATACACCTACTAGCTGCACTAGCTTCTGCTTCCGATACAGACCCACGGCCTGTAATCGTGCCGAATTCCCGTGTTGCGGTATCGGTTGTCGGTAATCCCTCACCCGGGTACTTCTTGATTGGTTCTGTTGATACCGACTCTATAGGGTTGATTGACAACGGAGGGGTACTTCGGTACACACGACAAACAGGTCCATCGGTAAATCTCACACCAACACCTTATGGCGGACTAACCTACTATCACGGTACACTCGAAAAGTATGTGCTGCTTGATGATCGACTCCGCCCTACCGATACGTTTGGAGTAGAACCACCATTTATCACGGACTTTCACGAAGGGTACCAAACTCGAGGTCGTCGTTACTTTGTACTTGGTACCGAAGAACGTCCTGTAGACATGTCAACACTCGTAGCGAACGGACACTACGATGCGATTGTAATCGGTGCAGTAATCCAAGAATTTGATCGCTACGGACGTAAAACATTCGAGTGGAAGTCGCTCGATCATATATCCCCGCTCGAGGCAACACCCGATGTAGACCTCACGAACAAGCGCATCGACTACATACATGTCAACTCGATTGCAGAAGACAACGACCGCAACATCTTGATCTCGTGTCGCAACCTTGATCAGGTGGTAAAGATTGATAAAGCGACCGGCTCTATCATTTGGCGTCTAGGGGGCTCTGCAGCCACAACATCAGATTTTACGATCGTGAATGATGACAATAGTGGCTTTCATGGCTTCTCCCATCAGCACACCGTTATGCGTGCTCGTAATGGCGACATTCTCATGTTCGACAATGGCAACTTGCGTCCAATACCTTTCGCTCGTGCGGTTGCATACAAGCTTGATGAACAAGCCAAGACAGCAACGAAGACTTGGGAGTATATCTCCCGCGAGATGCAAGTAGCGAACACTATGGGTAGTGTGCAGGAGTTGACAAACGGCAACGTGTTGATTGGGTGGGGTAGCACACCGACAGGTTTGTTAGCCTCGGAGGTTGATCGCTCTGGTCGCCTGCATGCTGAAATCCAATCTCTTTCACCTATCGCGATTCCTTACCGTGTTCGCAAAGGTGTGATAGCGATGACTGCTTCTACGCGTGTTCTTGATACGATTGGTCGCGTTGTGTTCGCACAAATAGATAGCTCTACTCGCATCTCATTTGATGTCACATCAATTCCATCAGAACAACTTGCTACCATCGAGAAACACAACTACGAGCCGAACAACATCACGTTTGTTGGCATCGACTCACCTTGCCACCTGTTCCCCGTTCGATGGTCCGTGAGGTTCTCCGATACAACACGTGTTAATGGTGCTATGACCTTTGACCTCTCTCGTATGCTGGGAGATATTGATATTGAAGACGTTGAGATATACCGTCGTGCTGAAGAAAACGATGGAAGCTTCAATCGTGTTACGTCCACTTCTATTCCGGGGACACATTCCCGCGTAATCACCTCTATTCTACCAGGTGAGTATCTCATAGCTACTCGATATTGTGCTCAACCTGTACTTCGTGTTCCTAACAACAACAGTGTTGTAGGTGCTTCGGTAATGATGGAGTGGACCGAAGCGCTGGGAGCTGATGGCTATGAGCTTGAAGTGTCGGATGACCCAGCATTCGGAAACGAAACACGTATGTATCGTACACTCTATAACGATACAACTCTCACTGGATTCTCAGCTGGCTCAACCTACTACTGGCGCGTCCGCGTTATTCGCCAACCAGAAGTCGGTCCATGGACCCTTCCTTGGTCGTTCACCACCCCACTCACATCATCTGTTGATGAAACACAAACACCACATATTCGGCATACAGGAACCCTGTTGGAGATAACCTACCCACATTACACATCCTCTGTCGAGCTGTTTGATGTGACTGGCCGAATCGTGCTTCGTACTCAACACCCACAGCGTGTTGATATCTCACACCTTCCACACGGTGTGTATATGGTGGTGGTTACAACAACCACAAACACACATCACAGACAAGTCATCACGCGCTAGCGTGATGTGTGTTGATATACGCACAACACAATTCTACCGTCGCACGAATTCCCTCTACGTGTGTTCGCTCCATACCATGTGAAGCATGTACACCGGGTCCGATGAGACCCACACGCACATCGCCTCCAGCCCGCCATAGCGCTGTACCATCGGATGAATAAAACGGATACACGTCAACAGTGTGAGGGATCTTGTGTTGCTCTGCTAGTGCAACGAGAGCTGTGCGAAACCCATAATCGTAAGGTCCGCCTGAATCCTTGGCACAAATCGAACACAAATGTTCCGCACCACCCATCTTATCCCCTACCACACCCATATCGATCACTAAGAGATCTTTAACGCTAGGTGGGTAGGCCGGTGCTCCTCCATGACCGACTTCCTCGTACGTGCTGAAGTATAGTTCAACAGGTGGTTTCACGGCAGCATTTGCATACGCCCGTGCTACCTCGAACAACACATAGCACCCTGCTTTGTTGTCGAGAAAGTGACTCTTGATATATCCGTTATCAAGCACTTGATACTTTGGATCGAACGCGATGATATCGCCGACACGCACACCAAATGCCTTTACATCATCTGCAGATGAGACACGCTCATCGAGACGGATATACATCGTATCAATCGATCGCTCAGATGTTCCCGCCTTGTTGTTCGCATGAGTAGATGGATTCGACAACAGTAATGTTCCGTTGATAACACCGCCACCCATCGTATGTACCCGCACGTATGAAGACTCAAAGCTTGGCAAGAGTGGACCTCCAAGCACGGAGAACCGTAGTCCACCAGTTGCATCGATAGAGGATACAATAGCGCCAAGCGTATCCGTATGAGCGGCAAGTGCTAGTGTGGGGTTTGGTGCGAGTGCGCATCGCACAGCCCCTTTCACCGTCAATTCAGGTGTATATCCATATCCCCTCAACACTTCCATGATGTAGGCTGTGGCATGGTGTGTATATCCCGACGGAGAGTCGATGTTGATCAGATTGCCGAGCTGATGAAGGGTTTCCATGTTGTGTCGAGCGAACATTGGTAGGTTTGTAGGATTCACGAGCGAACCTACAACACACACTGATACTAACAAGTTGTCAATGGCAACAATTACACCACACGACGAAACGCTCGACAATGGTTTGCGCCTTGTTGTGTGTCCCGACGCCTCCACTCCTGTCACAAACGTCACGGTACTCTATCGCGTTGGGTCGCATGATGAGCATCGCGGGAAGACGGGCTTGGCACACTTGTTCGAACACCTCATGTTCGACAACGCAGCACCTGATCAGGACAAGATGTATGATCTGTACTGCACGAAGGCAGGGGGCTCTAACAACGCCTATACGACGTTTGATTACACGTGCTACCACATCGACCTCCCAGCACACCAACTTGAATTGGGAGTATGGCTCGAGGCAGAGCGGATGCGAGAGTTTCGAATCACAGACCGTGCACTTCAAACGCAACGCAGTGTGGTAATTGAAGAGATCAATCAGAACGTCTTCAATCAACCATACGGTGTCTGGCGCAAAGCACAACAAGAACTCTGCTACGACCCATCGTCATCCTATTCATGGGATGTGTATGGATCTGCTGACGATGTTGCTGGGGTATCGATGGACGACGCACATGGTTTTTTCTCAACCTTCTACGCTCCATCGAACGCAGTCCTCTGCATTTCTGGAGCTGTAACAGTTGAACGTGCTGTTGAATTGGCGAAAAAGCACTTTGGACCTATTGCTCCGAGTACACCTCCCTCACACCGAACTTCGTTTTCCACGTCGTATCAACGGCGCGGTGTTCACGCTGTGATCAACGATAATGTGCCCATGGCAGCTACCTACATCAGCATCCACTTGCCAGGGTTTCTTGAGGAAGAACTCCTCGATGCCGAACTCGCAGCGACTATTCTTGGAACCGGTCGCAGTTCTGTTCTCTACAAAGCCCTTGTAGCATCCGCACAACTAGCATCAAGTGTTGGCGCATTTGTCGATCGTCGCGCGCATACAAGCTTGCTTACCATGTATGCCTTTGCCGCGAACGAGGACGTGACAGCTGATCAACTAGCGACGGCCATTCATGATGCGATTCGTGACGTTACAGTTCAGGCAACACATCTCGCTGCTGCCCGTAATCGACTCCGCACGAGTCATGCGGCGGAACTTCAAAAGGCTCACGGAGTAGCCGATACAGTAGCATGGACTACGTTGTTCTGGAACAATCCATCCTATGTGAACACTGTGCTTTCATCGTACAACGCGGTACCAATCGATAGGGTTGGTTCGGTATTAAATAGCTGTGCGGATGCCACGCAGTGTGCACGACTCGACATTGTCCCGCATACAGAATCACACTGACCGCAATCGTCGTGCTGCCTCGATGAGTGTGGTATCGTGTTTTGCAAAGCAACATCGCAGTGCTCGATCGTTCCACACACCTGTTTGCACGAATGGGGATAATGGGATGAGCGCAACACCGACATCTGCGGTGAGACGTCGAGCCAGATCTACATCTGGTTCGTCCGAGAACCCTTCGTATCCCAGCAACTGAAAGTACGATCCTGAACACGGACGGATTGTCCAAGCAGATCCCTCGAGCTCCTTACGGAGAAGATTGCGCTTGGACGCAAACATTGTCCCGAGGTTACGGTAGCGAGCGGGATCCTGCATGTACCGACTGAGCGCTACTTGTGCTGGGGTGTTCACACTGAAGTTGAAAAACTGGTGAACCTTTCGAAACTCTTGTGTCAGTGCGGGTGTAGCAACACACACTCCTACCTTCCAACCTGTTGCGTGGAATGTTTTGCCAAACGACGTAACGACGAATGATCGTGAGCGAAGCTCTTCGTGCGCAAGTGCCGAGTGATGTTTGACACCGTCGAATGTGATGAGCTCGTACACCTCATCACTTAGCACGACAATTCTTGTATCGCGAACCAACTCTGCAAGTGTCTCTACATCTTCTGCGGACCACACAACACCCGACGGATTGTGTGGCGAGTTGACAATGATCATTGCTGTGCGCTCGTTAATCAACGAACGCACATGATCCCATTGCGGTCGATAGTCTGGTGTGCTCAGTGGGGATGATCGAACCTCACCCCCCACTACACGAACTGCTGGACCGTATGAATCGTAGTTGGGTTCAAAGACAATTACCTCATCACCTGGACGGACTACTGCCGCGATAGCGCACGACAGCGCAGCTGTTCCGCCTGGTGTGATGGTTACTTCGTTGACAGGATCAACACCGATGTTGAACGTCTCTCGATACTTCTCCGCTACTCGCTCACGGAGCTCCAATAGTCCAGGCATCGGAGCGTACTGGTGGACGTTCTCCCGGATCGCTTCGCGGAGCGTCTCCTCGAGGTGAGGATCGATTGGATAGTCTGGGAAGCCCTGAGAACAATTGACGGCGCCCACCTCATTGGCGAGCGCCGTCATTACGCTGAAAATCGTTGTTCCAATATCAGGAAGCTTCGAACGAATCATGTCGATTATGCTTCTTCTTCCTCTTCAGGAAGCTCATCCAACAACAACTTGACATTCTTCGCAACCTCTTCACCCTCTCGGTTGAAGCCGATGTTGAAGTCTACTGGATCACCCTCTTGAAGTTCTGGGAACTCAGCATTCAGGAGATCGGATGCGTGGAAGAACAAATTGTTCGGTGGATACTTGATGAAGCCGTATCCATTCTTCAGTGTGAGAATGAAACTCTCAAACCGCTCTTCGGATACTTCGCGTTGACGTGGAGTCTCGAGTTCAGGAAGGTCGATATCCGAGCTGTATACACCCTGACGTGGACCCGTAGAATCATCACGCTTGACAAAAAGATCTTGAATCAACTTGTCCTTGCTCGCCCCCTTCTTCTCGATGATGTCGTGCATCGCGAGAGGATAGGACACTTCTTCGATCAGTTCTTGTGATGTGCGTGTAACGACGTGCTTGCCTTCATTATCGTCGAACTCGAAGTCCCACGACAGAACCATCACACGTGTACCCAATGCATTCAGCTTGCGTACGAGTGGAGCGTAATCACCATCAGAGGTGATCAACACTACCACATCGAACTGCTTGACTGTTGCGAGCTCATAGACTTCAAGTGCCATTCGCACATTGATCGCCTTGTCTTCGCGGCGCATCGCAGAGCCACGCTGTGGGAGGTAGTGAATCGTTACACCTTCCCACATGAGAATATCTTCGAAGACGCGATCGTAATACAGCAGGTTTCCCCGTTGTTGCGCGTCAATCGCAGAAATGCGATTGCGGAAGAAGTGCATATCGACAATCTGGCAGACTTCGGGTTCTGAGTCTTCAAGCTTTGCTACTTGATGACGGATGAACGTGTGAAGTCCACGCAGACTGAGTCGACTGTTGCGCGGGTGATTAAACGCGTAGTAGTTGCTTACGTGAAGAAAGTAATTTCCATCGTAAAACAACCCGATCCGCGTGAGCTTCGAGGGATTCTGGGATGCCATTGCGTGGGCCTAGCTAACGGTGTACTATAAGGGTATGACGGGCCCAATCTATCGCAATTCTGTCAATATTTCGCTCCCGCCTTCTCTAACAATGCTATCACTGCCTTACGACGATACTCTTTAGCATATACAAGTGCCGTCTTCATGGCGTGGTCAACCAATGTAACATCTGCGTTGTTCTTGAGAAGGATGCGTACCATTTCGTCTTCACCATGCACAGCTAGGAGCATGAGCGGTGTTCGACCCTGAAGATCCCGACAGTTGGGATTCGCTCCCCGCTCGAGTAGTTCATCCATCGCTCCAAGATGGCGTCCACCGCACGCTAACATGAGGGGCGTATTGCCACGTAAATCCTTCACCTCCAACGCGGCGCCCCCTTGTGCGAGATAGGTGATTGGGTTGGTATGACCCATCTGTGCGGCAACCATGATCGGTGTTCGCCCCTTTGCATCTACGAGGTTGGGATCAGCCCTGTAGGCGATCAAGAGCTGAACAAGACCATCTCGATTGTTGAAGGCAGCAGCATGAAGTGCCGACATTCCAGACTTTGACTGGAGGTTGGGATCGGCACCCGATTCGAGAAGCAGAAAAGCCATCGCGCTGTCGTTTGCGATTGTAGCAACCATCAACGAGGTAAGGCCTTCATAGTCGACTTCGTTGACGTTCGTTGTCTTTTTCTTCAACAGCGACTTCACGCGCTTGAGATCGCCCGTCTTTACCGTCTCCACAAGCTGTGCCTGTGCAACAAACGCTGCAAGTGCGATGCCGAGACATGTCAAAACGACGCGTGATATGCGATTATGCATAGAGTGGCTCAGAATCCTTGTTTCTGGATGAAGATACCCTTATCCACCTTCGCGAAGAAGTCTTGGTAGAACTTGGGATCTTGGATCACGTACACTTCAACCGGATTTCCAACATTGTCGAGCACGCGCGCTTGGAAGTTTGCACGAACCTTCGAGCGCCGCCCCATTTCGGTAACGTTTACACTCACTTCGATTTGCTTGAACTTGTTGTAGCGCTGCTCTTGGCGATCGCGCGACGATGAACGAGAGTTCGACGAACGAAACACCGACTCAAACACGTCGGTCCAATATTGATCTGTCCGTGTTGGGGAAGTTCCAGTGAGTTGAACTTCCTTCGTCGCTGTCAACAACCCGAGGTCGGGCACAGCGTTCTTGACAACAAACCCATCGTCTTGCAACACATTCAGCATTGCCTTCATGACAAGCTTCACATCGTTCGTATCGAACTCACGCGTTTGAAACTCACGTGTTTGGAGTTGGGTCTGTGGCATCGCATTTGGACGAGGCCCACTCACGATGGTACAAGCGGTAGTACCTGCTATCATCAGCGCCAACAAAAGAACATGCTGTATGCGCATTAGAACTTGCTCTGATGGTATGTGAATGACTCAACCTTGTCGTTCTTATCGAATTTTATAACCACGGTGAGCGTGCGCTGTGTTGTACTGGCAGCACCAGATTGATTCGAGAATCCACCAAGGATGAGAAACAACCCGTTCTGGCTTTGTGAGTACGAAGCTTCGGTTGCGATCTTATCATACACCCATGTTTCGCGTTCATCACTGTCCTTCGTGACAATGTTTGGCGAGCCAAGAGCTTCTGCAACCGCAGCTCCCGACATTCCCTTTGTGATTTCGCGTTTTACGAGTCCAGCCGTCAGTTCCCGTCCGCGCGTATCTGCTGTGTCGCGACGATTGTCTTCAACGGTACGACATGCTCCCAACGAGAGTGCACTCACGACAGTGAAGGCCACGATGATGTGTTTCATAAGTCTATCCTCAACTAAAGATGTGGTGTTTATGTGCTAGATCTGAACAGTAAACCCGAGCTGGAAGACCACTTGTGCGGGTGCCGTCACCGGAACCCGATAGACGTCGTAGCTCTGCGATGCATTGGGTTCAATGTGTGGAATATTCACAGATGTTCCCCACAGGTACCGCAAACGAACATCAATCAAAAATCGTTGAAGTGCGTTGGGGAGTTCAATCATGTCTGCCGTCTTGATGGCAATCCCTGTGCCTATACCATAGGTCCAATTAGCTCCGCCTTCGCTCTCCGTATTCCTGCCGGTGGTGTCATCGCCTCCGGTAATCTGTCGGACGGTGAGTACGGACGAATAAATCGTTGTTCCACCGAGAACCTCGACATATGGAAACACCCACGTACCTAGGTTGGGTTGAAACCGGATGTATCCAAGGATCGGAAGCGTGTAATTCTGTGTCGAGAGCTCGAGTCGTTTACGAAGCGGATCCCCGGGATACGGGCCAAACTCCCGTTCACGTGCCCCAAAAAAATGGACGCCAAGTTCACCGCCAAACGCTACAGGTACGGGATCTATGTAATACGCAAACTGAAGGCCTAGGCCATACCCAACAACCGGTAGCGACAGACTGTCGTAGGCGTTGCGCAATTGGCTCTGCGACACAGACTGTGAATACATGAGTCCGTACTGCCAATTCAGCGGCTGCTGCTTGATACGCTCAATCGTCGCCGAATCAACATCGAATCCATCTTGAGCACTGGCGCTCAAATGGCCGCCAAGTGTCAACACAGCTGCAAGAGAGATGAAGAGATTTCGCATAGGCCGATTGAGTACGTGAATACGTGGACAAAGTTACGATGTGAGCCATGCCCCTTCACATAGTAGTTTGCGGCTGTCTCACACTGCACGATGCTATGGATTCCCTGTTCGCCGACGACTCTCCACACGAAGAATCAGTGGGTTCACCGAATGCTCCACTTGCCGAGCGGATGCGGCCGCGCACGCTCGACGATCTTGCGGGACAGGAGCATCTTGTTGGGAAGGGGGCGCCCCTTCGCGCATATGTCGAGCGCAATGAACTCCCGTCGATCATTTTGTGGGGTCCACCCGGCACAGGTAAAACGACGCTTGCGAATATTCTGGCCCGATCTCTCAACCGACCACTCGATCAACTCTCTGCTGTCGAAGCTGGTGTGAAGGAACTTCGCGAAGTAATTCGCCGCGCTGAGCGTCTGAACACTTTGGGTAAACGCCCAATTCTGTTCATTGATGAGATTCACCGGTTCAACAAGTCGCAACAAGACGCACTCTTGCATGCCGTAGAGCGCGGAGTGATCACGTTGATCGGTGCAACCACAGAGAACCCCTCGTTTGAAATCAACAACGCCCTCCTGTCGCGCTGTCAGGTGTACAAACTCGCCGAGCTCTCGCGCGAAGCACTTCAGCACATCATTCAACGTGCTCTCGACAACGATGCACAACTTGCTGCACAAGGTGTGGTGATCGCGGATTGGGATGCATTGCTTGCACTCTCTGGTGGTGACGCACGATCAGCACTGAACACACTTGAAGCTGCAGTGTTGCTTGCGCCCCCTGACAAACTTCCAATCACGATCGATCGAGATCTTCTCGCGACTGCTGTTCAGCGCCGCGTGCTAGCGTACGATCGGGCAGGGGATCATCATTACGACACAATATCAGCGTTGATAAAATCGCTTCGTGGAAGTGATCCCGACGCTGCACTCCTGTACTTGGCTGTGATGATCGAGGCGGGCGAGGATCCAACATTTATCGCACGTCGCCTCATCATCTTCGCTAGCGAGGATATCGGAAATGCCGACCCACTCGCGCTGCAGCTTGCCGTGAGCGTCTTCCAGGCGATTGAACGCATTGGGATGCCGGAGGGTCGCATTCCACTCGCGCAAGCAGTGACCTACCTCGCATCGGCTCCAAAGTCGAATGCGTCGTATCTCGCGATTGATCGTGCAAGGGGGCTTGTGCAGCAATCTGAGCGAGTGTCAATTCCGCTGCATCTGCGAAATGCACCAACGGCGCTCATGAAGGAACTTGGTCACGGATCGGAGTACGTGTACCCACACGATGCACCTGATCACTTTGTACGCGTGTCGTACTTCCCCGACTCGCAAGCGCCAATGGCGTTCTATCAACCCGACGGACAAGGACGGGAGCAGCAAATCCGTGAACGCCTGCGGATGTTGTGGCCAGAAAGGTATCCGTCTACGGACGAGTGATTATCCTTCAGCCTTCTTTTTTGCTTTGAGCTTCTTCAACCGACGTTCTTGACGGAGCTTGTTGAAGTTGACACTCTCTTTCAGCGTGACACCCTCTCGGATGATTCCTCGAGTACGCAGAATACTATCTGCTGTGACATACCGCTTACGATTTGTGAGTCCACCACGTACTTCACGTGGGATCTGTGAAATCGGAATGAGTGCCTCTTCGACTGCGTAGAGATCTGGTGGTAGCTTGATACCAACAGGCGTGTTTGATGTGAGCTCAAGCCACGGACCCCCTCGTTTGCGACGGAAATCGAAGACGTCGAGAATCACAACAGGAGTACCCGACCACGGAATGTAGCGTCGACGTGTTGAGTCGATCCGTGCTGTTCGAACCCACTTGTACAGCCATTCTGCATCAGACAAAAACTGGCGAACACATGAGTGTGATACGGGGCGACCCGGCATGTCGAATTGGTGAAACGCGCTACCTGCCTGAAGATGAAAATTCACGGTGAATGGCAGGATCCACGTACTGTCGAGCGACGAGATACGTCGAGGGTGTCGCCAGTTCACCGCATACCGTCCGGGGAATGTCGGCTTGCGCTCTTCCCCCGAGTTACAGGCAGCATAGCGAACCAATTCGCCTCGCTCGTAACACGCGTACGACTGCCATGTGTTGCTGATAAAGACAGCCTTAGGAATCGTATCGCCTTCGGGCCAGTATTGCGGGAACACGGAGTACGCACGCAAGTCTTCCATCACCGTATCGGGCAACACAAGCGTATCACCCATTCGGACGTACTGAATGTCTTTGCGGTTCAGGAGTGTAAGCACACGGTAATGCTTCCACGTCTCTGGCGTCTTGGCAAACGTTCTGCGTACACTGTCGAGCGTCTCCGACGTTGTAATCGGCAGACGGAAGTAGGTGATCTTTGGGAAGCGCTTTGCCAATGAGTCGGCGCGTGCCGCACGCATGGCTTGTTGAACGCGTTGAACAGAATCCTTCCGCTGTTGCTCTTGTTCCTCCGGCGTCAAGTCGGGATTCGAGCACGCCGCCAATGCGATGCAGCACAGGAGTGCAACAAGCGTGGAGTGCGGTAGATGGAGGCCAAACGGACGTGACGTCATACGTGAAGGCGAAAATACCAGTAGATTCGTTCTCGCTTCACGACAGTTAGCCATGAAACACCACCTTCCCATAATCATTCTCTGTGCCATTCTTTTTTCCTGTGAACAATCACGGGAGATTCAGCAACAGGGAACCCCATCTTCGACACCTGCGCCAGAGCAGTCGGTTCGCACATATTCGTTCCGCGTGGTGGCAACTATTCCCCACGACACATCTGCGTTCACCCAAGGACTCGATGTATACAAGGGCGTTTTCATCGAATCCACTGGTCAGAATGGCCAGTCCAGTATCAGACGCGTGAACATGCGCACCGGAGTCGTGATCAAGCGTGAGCCCCTTGACGCACAGTACTTTGGTGAGGGCGTAACGGTACTGAACGATACAGCCTACATGCTTACCTGGCTCAACCAGCGAGGGTTTGTGTACGATCCCGTGACGTTGCGCAAGATCCGCGAGTTTCGTTATGCCGGTGAGGGCTGGGGAATAACCAGCGACGGCACGAACTTGATCATGAGCAACGGATCGAACGTGCTCACCGTGATGGATCCGAGAACAGCATCCATCGTGCGAAGCATTCCTGTTTCGCTACAAGGATCAGTCGTTGGACAACTCAATGAGATTGAGTGGGTAGAGGGTGAGATTTGGGCCAACGTGTGGCAAACAATGACCATTCTCCGTATCGATCCGACCACTGGCGCGGTGGTTGGCATTATCGATTGTACAGGTATTGTTCCGCCGTCTGAGCAACGTCCGACAATGGATGTGTTCAACGGTATAGCATACGACGAAGAAACGAAGGCCATCTACGTGACAGGCAAAAACTGGCCGAAGGTATACCAGATCGAGCTCCAGTAATCACGTCACGTTCCTCCTCATAGCGACCACGAGATGAACACACAACTCCACACCGTGGAGCCATTGTTCATCATCTTACGGAGGTCGCCATGGTTAGGGCGCCGAGTACTCGGCGGGTGCATTCTCTTACGACCATTGTTCTCTTGGTCATTGCTGGTGTGCTGGTCGCGCATGCACAACCACAACCCCTTCTTCAGCCCATCTTTCCGATGCCCGGACAGGATGCCGTTGATGTAACCTCTGCAGTAGTGATTCGCGCTCCAGCAGCCGTGGATCCCGCAACCGTTGCCACATTCTACCCTAACGCAGCACCCAATGGTTGGCGACCATTACAACCCACCGTTCTGGTGATACGCGAGGATATTGCGCAGACGACATCTCGCGACCTATGGTACCGTCATGCTATCTATGGCACGACGTCCATCGAGAATACTCACACGCTACGATGGAAGCCTGCGCGCCTCCTTCCGCGTACAACGTATCGGTGCATTGTTTCTGGTGTAGCATTAGCTCCACAGCATGGTGGCGCGATGTGTCCACCTCTTGAGTACACGTTTACGACTGTCCGTCCTGTTCCGACTGTTCGAGCCACGTCACTCGATACACATCAGGTTGTGACGTGTGCGCAGATGCTCCACATCACATGGCGCGATCCACTGCCAAACCCTGCGCTTCTCTATAGCGTTGTGAAGGTTGACGAGCATACACCAGCAGGTGTATGGCAGCCCCTTGATGTCGCCGTCGTTCCATCACATGATGGACTTTCGGCAACGGTCATTGCTCGATCAACGTGGCCAACCGGACGTCCGATTCGGATTCGATGTATGCTGGAACACATCACAGGCGACGCGCGAACCAACTATACACGCCAGGCCGTGGTACGTGGTGCCGTGACGATGAAGATGGGCGTTCAATCAACAAGTGGTGATCATCTACCTGATGATGTCGTCGCAGCCTTCGATACTTCTACAACCGTGGTCGTCACGGGTACAGCGCATACCCTCTCAGCACCAGTGCAGTTACCAGTACCGTGGAGATTTGCGCGGTGGAGCGCATCGGCGTTGTCCGATATCGACGGACGCACCGAGCACACTGTTCGAGCTACTGTTGCATGCGGAACAGCTCAACCACGCATCGACGTCACAGCACTTGTCGAGCGTATCGACAGTGCAGACATCGCGATAGACATCGACAGTGGAGGTCATGTAGATGTCTATGCGAGTAACGGCGACCTACTGGCCGCAGTCTCTCAGACATCTACAGTGCGCGTATCAACGACGCGTGCTCCACTTACAGTCTGTGCCATTGCTGGTCCGAATATGTCGTTCTCAGCTTGGCAACAATCACCCAACGGTGGTGCAACGACAGCTACCATTGTTGTGCAACCATCGTCGCTGATTGGTATGAACGGTAGCACAGCTCCCCCTGCGGGACCACGTCTGAATCCGAAGTTCGTGCCTCTATCCCCCTATCGCACCGAGCGATATCGATTGGTGGCACGAATCACCGATGAAGATGGCGATCCACTCTATCGTGTCGATGATGCAGTACGCTTTACCACAGCGCGCGAGTTCGAGGACGTCATCGCCGGAACACGAACAGTGTGTGTTGTTGCAGAGCGTTGTTGGCAAATCACGGGGTACCACGATCCATCGATGGGTCCGCCCGTGCGTTTCGCAACACCCGTTCAAGAGTATTGCCACACAGCCGCACTTCTCGATCCCGAGAACACCGTTACGTTCTTCGCCCGACGCATTCCCATTGATGTTCGAGTGGAGCGCGTAGCATTGGGATCTGAGGATCCCGCAAGTGTTCTCGCAGATCGAACACCACACCCCGAAACACACATCACCGTTACGAAGCGCATGCTCATCCGTGGTGTCGAGCAGTGGATGCCACTCGGTGTTGTTACCTGTTCAACGGCGCAACACCTGTACGAACGCTACACGCTGCGCTGCGGAGATCAGATACGACTCACCGTTCGTGCGGCTACACATCGTGGTGATGAATGGCGGTGGTGGAGTGTGATTAACGGATATGCTCTACCAGCTACGGAGCAGCAATCGGTTCAAGGGGGCGTGTTTACGCTCGTGGTCGACAAGGACATTGCGCAGTTTGATGGTGTCGCGTGTAATGGAAGCCTCACAGGGAATCGCGAGATCCGTGTGCAGGCTGCGTTCCGACGTCGATTCGCTGTTGCGTCAATGAGCATGCGAATCCGTACAGTCCAAGCCGTAGATCGAACCAAGTCGCGCTTCGAGGAGCGATGGTTCGATCCCCTCACCTAC
>VFQT010001190.1_pt1 | contig 32845 bp, 35 predicted proteins | sample 3512381 | NCBI WGS metagenome assembly VFQT01 (sample SAMN10412376, study PRJNA504923) | tailings metagenome | isolation source: Relicate 2 Philex TSF3 active mining site | place: Philippines: Tuba, Benguet | collected 2017-08-29 | reverse complement strand
AGGCCCGCCGCCAAAACAACAACACGGCTGGCGCGGCCAGCTGGGGCAGCATCCTGCGTGAAGCCATGACCGATGGCCCACACTTGCTCCTGATTGGTAGCCTGGTCATTGGTGTGTTGGTCGGACCAGAAGGCAAAGCAGTCATGGACCCCTTCACGGGAGAAATTTTTAAGGGGTTCTTGGCATTTTTCTTGCTCGAAATGGGTCTAAACGTGGTACACCGTGGTCGCGAGCATCGGCAAGGATTCACTCAGGTACTCGGATTTGGCATCATCATGCCCATGATTGCGGCATCGCTCGCACTAGGGCTGGCCACTCTCATCAACATGAGTTACGGCAACACGTTGCTCTTGATGGTCTTGGCTGCGAGTGCCTCCTACATTGTGGTGCCTGCCATTGCCAAACACGCCATCCCCGAAGCAAATCCCAGCCTCTATTTCGGCTCAGCATTGGTAATTACATTCCCATTCAATATCATCGTCGGCATCCCGCTGTATCATGCGGTCCTGCAATTTGTACGCTAACTGCGTGTCAGCGCCGAGCCCTGCACAGTTGCCCTGTGCAGGGCTTTTTCACATACAGCAGAACATGTACAATGAGAGCACTATCACATAAAGGAGTGCACACATGCATATCCGATTTTTGGTTGGGGGTCCGGCATTCCACCCAGTAGCACAGCAAGCCACCCTCATTAGCACCTGGTTACCATCCGCCTATCGTCTGAGTGTGCGCCATGATGCCGATGCCCTGCGCGACCTCGACGATGTCGATCTGCTGGTCTTGATGGGCATGCACTGGCCTGGTATGAGTGCTGATTGGGCTGGCAACCTGCAGTACACCCACCCCGACGACGCTGCCAAAGCCTCGTTTTTGCGCTATTGTGATCGCCAGGGCAAAATGTTGATTCACCACGGCGCCATCGGTGGCTACGATGATTGGGAAGAATTTGGGCAACGAGTCGGTGTCAAGTGGGGCTGGCAACGCGCCTCACATTCGCCATTCCAAAACCACACCATCACCATTGGCCCCAGCGACCATCCTGTGGTCGCCGGCATGCACCCCTTCACCGTCGATGACGAAATCTACTACAAACTCTGGATGGATGAGCAACGCCAGCCTACACACCACGCCTGGGCCGAGTGGGACAATGACAAACACCCCATGATTACTACACTGGCTGCCAGTGCCCAGTGTGGACCAGCCGTCTACTTGGCCCTGGGACACAACATGCGCTCACTCGAGCCCCCCATGATGCGCCGCATGTGGCAAAACAGTGTGAGTTACCTGTTGGGACTGTAATCAATCAGAAGGAGTCGACATGTATCGAGCAGCAATCATTGGTGCCGGTAAACCGGTAGCCAACAACAACAAATCTGGTGGCTACCAAATCGGCTATACCCATGCTCAGGCCTACCAAAACCATCCTGATGTTGAAGTCGTGGCCGTGGCAGACATTGCTCCGAGTCATCATGAAGCATTCACTGCGCAGTTCGGTGGGGTTGGCTACACCGACTATGTGCAGATGCTGGCCGAACAAAAGCCCGATATCGTCAGTATTTGTACCTACGTAAGCCTGCACGCCCACATCATCAATGCGGCGCTCGATGCCGGTGTGCCGGCTATTTTCTGTGAAAAACCATTCGTAGCTACCCCTGTGCAATTCCAACAAATCGACGAACGCCTCACGACGAGCACCTGCAAACTGAGCATCGCCCATGTGCGCCGCTACCTGCCGGTGTTCACCCAGGCCCGTGCGTGGTGTGCCGCGGGTGCAATCGGTACCCCCATTGCCTGTTTGGCCGGGATCCCCGATTGGGACCTCAGCGAATGGGGATCCCATTGGATCGACATGTTCCGCTATATACTCGACGAAGAACCTCTCAGCTGGGTAATGGGGCAAGGTCGGGTGCGGGATTTACGCGGCTTCGGGCACGCCATGGAAGACCACGCCACGCTACACATGGGCTTCGCAAGCGGTGCACGCGGCATCCTCGACGGGGGCATGGCAATGGCAGGGGCAGACATCATGACCGTCGTCGGGAGTCATGGCGTCATCCACATCCACTCAGAATCAGCTGCGACCCTCCAACACCAACATGGTCAATCGCAGCATGACTTCAGTGCAGACATGGACTGGCCGGGATGCTGGGATGCAGCCGTGACCGATATTGTGGCCTGGCTGGCAGGTGGCACCATGGCACGCATCGCCTACCCGCGTGTCCGCGAATCCGCCGCCGCCAATTTGGCCGGCTACGTCTCAATGGTGCGCCAAGACCGCATCGACTTCCCGTTCCACGACACCCTAGATGAATGGCCGCTCGAGCTGCTGGCCCGCCCACGGTAATCCACACAAAGGATATGTGAACAACCATGACCACCCAACCCAGCTTGGCAGATTTCTGGCATCACGACAGCCTATACTGGAGCACAGTAGCCCGCGTGTCGCCACGTGATGGCTTCATGCTCTACACCAATCCTACAGTGCCTGGTCGCTATGATCCCAATCATGCCGGCTACATTCGGTTGCCTGATGGCGATCACCACGCAACCATCACCGACATCATTCACTTTTTTTCGGCAATCGACATGGACGCCGTGGTCTATCTCGATCACTTGAGTACGCCGTCAGATTTCGCCGACCAGCTCCGCCAACACGGCTTCAGCGATCGCCGTGACTGGGGGGTTGTCGACCTGATGGTGCAAACCTCCCCACCACCACCACTCACACCGTCGCCGCGCATCCAAGTGACATCAACGCTCACCAAAGACGAACACACGACATGGTCACTCATCGATGAACCAGACGTGCATTCACCACCCGCCATCATGCAGAGCCTGCGCTACCAAGAAGTCAGCGCTCCTGAAGTCACAGGCTTCATTGCTACCCTCGATGGTCGCCCTGTCGGACGCTGTTTGACCTACTGCAATAACGGTATTGGCCGCGTCGAAGCCGTCTTTGTGCACGAAAACGCGCGCCGACAGGGTGTAGCACGGCACATGGTTGACACAGCTATCCGGCATGTGCTGTCACAACACTGCACGCCCTACCTCTTTGCAATTGCTGGTGATCATGCGCAGCAACTCTATGCATCGCTGGGTATGCAGGTACGCGCCCACGATGTCAGCATGACATTTGTTTGCCCATATACCGCCACATAGTCTGGTGCTTTTGTCGATAAAAAGGCCGTTACCGGCTCTCAATACCGGCTATACTAAAGCGAACTGCACTGTCCAATCATTTGCATGGAGTGTGAGGAATCATGAGTACGAGGCACCAATTCGACAACGATGCCCATCGCCCGCGGTATCACTTTACTGCACCACAACACTGGATGAACGACCCCAATGGGCTCATCCAATGGCAAGGCACATATCATTTGTTTTATCAGTACAATCCTCATGCAGCCTACTGGGGAGCCATGCACTGGGGGCATGCCACCAGCACCGACTTGGTACATTGGCACGACCAGCCCATCGCACTCGCACCCGATCAGCCCTACGACGCCGATGGTGTGTTCTCGGGATGTGCCATTGTGCATGACGGCAAGCCCGTCATTATGTACACTGGCGTCAATAACCCACACCAACTGCCGTGTCTGGCCTATGCAGATGACGACATGCGCAACTTCCACAAAGAACCGACCAACCCGGTCATCCGCACACTTCCCGACAACCTGGTCTACGACTTCCGCGATCACACCATGTGGCACGATGGCGAATGGTGGTACCAGGTGCTGGGGTCTGGTGACGGTACCCGGGCCGTTGCACCGTTGTTTCGTTCACGCGATCTGCTGAGCTGGGAATACCTGGGGCGCATGTTGGCAGCCGACGATACCGTCAACGAGCAGCTCTACGAGTGCCCTGATTTCTTTGCCAGCAACGGCCAACACGTGTTCATCACGTCTCCGTTGCCGATGCGACGCGTTGTCTGGATGAGCGGTACGTTTGATGGGCGCACATTTACGCCCAGCCAACGCAACATGGTCGATATCGGGGCCAGCTTTTATGCGCCACAGAGCTTCACCGATGAGCAAGGGCGACGTATCATGATTGGCTGGTGCCAAGAACAACGCCATGATTCAAGCTGTCGTAGTGCCGGCTGGCAAGGTGCAATGACGTTGCCACGCATCGTGGCCCTCGATGACGCCGGGGCTTTGACATTTACCGTCGCACCCGAGGTGACAGCCCTCGAAGGCCAGACATTCACGCATCTCCATCACACCGATGGTGAAACCGTGGCACATGCCATGCGCCACATTGCTGGCGATACACTGGTCATCAAAGCGCGCATCCATGCCAGCAGTGATGCGCAGGTCACCATTGGCGTCCGCCACGACCCACAGACCGATGAGCGCACCACCATCACCTGGAATCGGCACAGCAACGAACTACGCTGTGATATGGGGCAGAGCAGTCTCAATCAAAACACCAGCCGTGACTGCTACAGCACACCCCTCCATCCCAGTGTCGGCGATATGCTGGATCTCCAGATTTATGTCGACCGATCAGTCATCGAAGTCTATGCCGGTCAGCACACGGTGTGTACGTTGCGGGTCTACCCTGTCGGTGCAGCACAGCACTATACGCTGCAATCAGACGGTGAAGTCCACTTCGCAGAATTCGTCGTGCGCACAATGCACGGCAGCAATCGCTAGTGACGAATGTACAATGCCAAGTTCATACTAACACGAGCTGCTAAGGTATAGTTTCATGAATCGTATACACAGTATTTGGAATACATTGAAGATGAAACATTCACCATCTGATGAAATGCCATGGTGGATTATTCCTATTCAATTTCCGCCAGCCAAACAGCTTGTGTTGGTCACCATTGCCTACATGTTCCTTACCCTATTATGGACATGGCCAATGGCATATTCATTTCAAACGGCAATATTGTCGACACCTGCAAATGCTAACAATCCAGATACCATTCAGGCAGTATGGGTTAATTGGTACCTGTTCAATCGTTGGCTTTCGCAATTTCCACTATTTTCAACAGACATATTTTATCCATTGCAAGTTAACATGACGTATCAGTCATTTGGCTTGAGTCAATTTCTGATTGCATTACCAATAACAACATTATTTGGTCCAATTGCTGGTGCAAATGCAGTGATTGCATTGAGTTTTATTGTTGCGGCATTTGCAATCTATATCATGGCCTGGTCGTACAGTAAAAACCCTTTTGTGTCGTTTGTAAGTGGATGTCTATTTGCCATTACGCCTGCACACATGGCCAATATCGAACTGTCTTCATTCAGAAATTCAGGAATACATTGGCTGGCAATACTGCACTTGTTATTACTCATTTGGATGAACAAGCCAACCATATTTCGTTCCATCGGCATAAGTATATTTCTCGTTTTTACATCATTTGTGAGTGGGTATTTCGGACTATTTTCGGGACTATATACTGGTTTGTTTACCGTTTTTACAATATATCAAGCTCGATCCACATATATTTTCAAACACATATCCCCACAATTACTTATGGTTTTAGGACTATGGGGAAGTGTCATGTATGCAATACTTGCCATACCTGGTGTCAGATATACACCATATACAGATCAAACATATCTAGAGCAATCCGAGTTGTATGTACACGATAGAGCAGAACTTCGTGACTGGCAAAGAAGACAAAGCCTGCATATCAGCTCATTCTCACTAGTAGATTTTGTGACCCCACAAAAGTCACATCCACTACGTCAACTATTTGGTACACCTCAAGATTTCCCATTCCAATCACCACTCAATGGGTACCTCGGTATACCGATTGTTCTCTTACTCATCCATACATGGTGGAAACAGAAAACCGCAAGGCCACTCATCATCTTTGTCGTATTTTTACTAAGCCTTAGTATGGGAATTTCGCTCCGTCTATGGTATACACAACCATTTCCTAGTCTACCTGGCACATTTTGGTTGCTTGACACAGTATCGTTCTTCCGCAATGCAACACGGCCAGCACTGCTCATTTTGTGGGCCTGGATTCCTATCATTTTCGTGATTGTCTATCGCTTACAGAACTCAAGCAATATGTTCGTTCTCATATTTTTTATCGCCTGCCTGATTGATTTTCGTCCTCCGAATTGGCAAATGGTATCAGCAAAAGCAGATAAAAGTGCAAATATCCTTGCACAACAACCAAATGCAGGCGCAGTACTGATGCTGCCATATGACCGCAACGACGATCGCCCACTCATCAATCAGATGTGTCATGGACATCCAATATCAGGTGGGTACTTATCACGGACACCAAACTTCCCAACGCCAATGTACGGAATCATACGAGAGCTGCCATACCAAGCAGATATATTTGATCATCAACCATCTCAAGAACTGGCAAATATGGGCATTCGTACAGTGGTATTAAACCAACATGCACCACAGTACGCATATGCAAATTTGCTCAACAGCGGCGCGCAACTGGTAGGAACATATGATTCACAACAGATTCTATCCATACCGAGCGCAGTCCATGCCACATTAATACCACGATATGGATGGCAAATTCCTGAAAACAATGGTCAAAAGACATGGAGGTGGGCACAGTCAACAAGCAGCGTGTCGCTCATCGCTGATCGTGATCAAATTGTCACACTACGTTTTGCAGTGAGCCATTTTTCTCATAACCAAAACGTGCGCTGGTATGTAAATGGTAGGGATATGGGCACACTTGAAGTACCAAAACTCGGATCAACACTCACCAAGCAAGTTGTTTTCTTCGCAAATGCAGGTATGAATACCATTGAATTCATCTCACCACTCCCTGCAACCATGTCTGAACATGACATTGCACTCACATTTACTGAATTCCGACTGACCAAAGTCAATGAAGTCATCAACGCTCGTACCATTCCCATACCGACACAAATGTCGCTACGTCTTGGTTGCCCGTAATCGTTGTCCCTCGTAACAATCGATTTTTGTATGATAAGGAAGCATTCCCATGACAACTCGCACGTATGGCGCCCAAAATATGGTCAGTCAACTCCGCAAAGTCATGCTCCGCACCCCAGACGCCGCCTTCTATGGGGCCAATCCACAGCGCTGGCATTACACCTCACAGCCCGATCAAGCCGGTGCCCTGGCCGAACACGCCGCCTTGTGTGACACCCTGCGCAAAGCTGGTGTCGAGGTGGTCATGCACGTTGCACCGCTTGCCGACCATGCCGACGCAATTTTTTGTTTCGACCCTGCCATTGTCACCAATCACGGCGCAATCCTGCTCCACATGGGCAAACCGCTCCGCCGTGGCGAAGAAGCCGCCATCGGTGCCAGCATGCAAAAAGCCGGCATTCCCATCCTCGGCCAACTCACCGGTGAGGCGCGGGCCGAGGGCGGCGACACCATGTGGGTCGACGATCACACCCTGATGATTGGTGTCGGGTTCCGCACCAACTACGAAGCAGTACGTCAAATCCGCGAGATGCTCGCCCCACACGGAGTCGAGGTCATCGCCTATGACCTGCCTTACTACACCGGCCCAGAGGCCTGTTTGCACCTGCTGTCATTCATTTCGATGGTCGATTACGACATGGCTGTCGTACACTTGCCGCTGATGCCCACTGCCATGTACCAAGAGCTCAAACGCCGCAACATGAAGCTCATCGAAATTCCAGCTTCGGAATACGACACCATGGCGACCAATGTGCTTGCCATTGCCCCCAAAGTCTGCCTCATGCTTGACGCCAACCCCATTACAGCACGCTTGCTCAGTGAAGCCGGCTGTGAAGTGCAAACCTATCGTGGCAATGAAATCTCGCTCAAGGCCGAAGGTGGCCCCACCTGCTTGACTCGCCCGTTGTTGCGCGACTAAGCGCATCTATCTGCACAAGGATATTATGTCTACACTAACCGCTACCGAACAACGGGTGCTCGAGCAACTCGACACCTCCAGCATGTTGGCATTCCTCGGCGAATTGGTGGCGATCCCGAGTTTGGCAGACCACGAAACAGCCGCCCAGGAACGCATGGCTGCCGAGATGCGCACCATCGGACTCGATACTGATGTGTGGGATATTGACTTCGCCCAACTCCAACACGATCCCGCTTTTTCGTGGGAAGTCGAACGCGCACATGGTCTAGGCGTCGTAGGCACCCTGGGCAGTGACAACAACCACGGACGTTCACTCATCTTGAACGGTCACATCGATGTCGTCCCCAGTGGTGATGCCGCCAATTGGAGCTTCCCACCCTGGCAAGCGACCGTCCACAATGGGCGTGTTTATGGCCGTGGTGCCCTCGACATGAAGGGCGGCCTAGTCTGCGCCCTGTGGGCCGCTCGTGCCATCAAAAAAGCCGGTGTCAAATTGCACGGTCGCCTGCACGTACAGAGCGTCATCGGCGAAGAAGACGGTGGTTGTGGCACACTAGCGAGCATTCATCGCGGCTACCGCGCTGACGCCGCCATCATCCCCGAACCCACCCGCCTTGCCATTGCCCCTGCCCAAGCCGGCGCACACAACGTACGCATCACCGTGCCAGGGTTATCGGCGCATGGATGCTATCGCGAAGAAGGCGTCAGCGCCATCGAAAAATACATGGTAATCCAACAGGCATTACTCGCACTCGAGGCCGAACGCAATCAACGCCTGCGCCACCCCCTCTTTGCGCAATACCGGTTGCCCTACCCGCTCAGCATTGGCACCGTACACGCTGGCAACTGGCCATCGAGTGTCGCCGAAGAGCTCATCGCCGAAGGTCGCTATGGTATCGGCATCGGCGAAGACTCTCAACTCGCACGCCGCGAACTCGAAGCCGCCATCGCCACAGTCTGCCAGCAAGACCCCTGGCTGGCACAACACCCGGCGACCGTCACGTGGTGGGGTGGCACCTTTGAGCCTGCCGAGTGCGATCCCGATCACGACGTCGTGCAGGTACTTCAGGCAAGTCACAGTCATTTTGCCGCACCGGCACCCCTCGAAGGCATGCCCTACGGTGCCGATATGCGCCTGCTTGTCCATCAAGGGGGCATCCCCACCATTATGTACGGTCCCGGCGATGTACGCTTGGCACACAAACCCGACGAATCTGTGCCCGTCGCAGACCTCGTACAGGTTGCCCAGACCCTGGCACTGACCGCCTTGCGCTTCATTGGCTACACCGCCTAGCCACAATCATCCCTGCTGCTAGCATACAAGCCTCCTGTCCTACGGACAGGAGGCTTGTACATCTGACCCATCAATGATATACTACTGACACTTTCACGTTAACATGAAATTTCAATAAAAAGGTGAAACGTCATGGGTACGCACATATCACTGGATCATCTGCTAGAGTGGATGCACCTCCACTACGTCGTGCCGTATTCCCCCGAGGAGTGCATCGCCCTCGACACACTCATTCGTGTTGGCATCTCACAGCATGTACCGAGCCCAAGCGCAGTACCAATCCCCCAAGGCGTGCTCAATCACGATTTGCCACACATGCAGGCTATTGCTCAACACCTTGATTGGGTGAGCCCACCGGACGGACGTACCACCGGTATGCCGACGCCAAATACCACGGCGAATCAGCCATAAACGCACCATCCAAAAGAGCCATTTGTGCTGACCAGTAGACCGTAGTATAGGGACGCGCCACAAACACATATGGGTGTATGTCGTTGATTCGCTCTTGCAGGCGTGGGAGCACTGCCTGACGATCACTCGTAGCATAGCTCCGTGTCGCAATACGACTGTTTTGGTCAAACTGCACATCCGTCATCCCCACCACATTCAATGAGGCACGCGGATCTGGGGGGCCTTCGTTCAGAAAATCCGACCCAAACAAGGGCGCAATATCAGGATCGTACAACAAGGTGTCTGCATAGACGGCACTGCTTCGACCATTGGCCACCGTCAGCATTGCAAGATCGAAGTCATACGGTGGTACTAATCGCGCCAAGTACACACTGCGCGGCAAAGCTTCGATGTCGACCTGGATGCGTTGATTTTGCCACTGCTGCACCAAAATATTGGCCATCGCCAGTTGATCTTGATTATCGGCATTCACCAGCATGCGTAATGCAACGGCTTCATCATCTACCACGTACGATTGCAGTTCTTCGTTCCAACGCCAGCCAGCGGCATACAACATCGGTTGGATGTCACTCGTATCACTCACGACGTAGCTTGCCTGAATCCAAGCACTCGGCATGAATGCCGCCAACGTAGGTCGCCAATTGGTCAGTGCGGATCGTGTAATCATGTCGTCAGCATCGACCGCAGCCACTAGAGCTCGCCGCACAGCAACTTCATTCACCTGCGATGACGCACGGGTATTCATCGCTACCGCTGTAAAGACATTTTCGGCATACAACGACGTACTGTATACCGCGGTATCCATTGCTATGGGCTGAGGTGACTCATAAATCTGCACTTGGCGATCCGCAGTCACACTCCCCGCAGAGGAGTCGGGCAACAACGTGATACCATCGAGCAACGGCACACCACGCACATAATAGGGGTTAGCGTCTAGCACAAATTCCCCTTCAGCGGTAATCTGTTGCAACACAAACGGACCACTCCCCACGCTCAACGTACGCAGGTTCAACGTCGCAATCGGCTGTGTCTGCAGGATGTGGGCCGGCAAAATAGGCAGACTCCACAACGTCACCAGCGGCGCATATGGTTGTGTAAGCGCAAAGCGCACCCGCCGCTCGTCGATGGCTGTCACGCTTTCTATTACACGCAATTGTTGCAACAACGGCGTCGTAGTCGGGAGCGTGTTGAGGGTTGTGTAGGTGTACACCACATCGCTACTCGTCAACGGTTGGGTATCTGACCACCGCAAATCACTTTTGAGCGTCGCCGTAATTACCGTGCCGGTGCGGTCACTTTGCCATTCTGACAACAACTCCGGCTGCGGAATTCCCGTTTCGTCATGACGCATCAACCCTGACAACGTCAGAGACACAAGCACCTCGCTGGCACGCGTATCAAGTTGCCACGGCTGGAGCACCTGCAACGACCCCGGTACAGCCATGGTCACCCGACCACCCCGTGGCAATGGAGTCGCCTGCGTCACGATTTCTTGAAGTTGGACTGGTAGCTGACAGGCCACCAGACTCCACAACACCATCACCCATACAATGATTTGTCGCATGATTCCTCGACATTACCGCTGGTGCGCCATGTGGCGCACCAAGCTCGACACCTTTACGATGTTATTGGCCGACCGCACAGCCGTCTTTGCGTGGATCTGATCCAGCAAAAGCCACGCCATTTTCGACCACAATAATCTGCCCACCACCAAAGCCTCCAGCCCGCGCTGGGATGATTTCATGGCCATACCCTGCCAATTCGTGTTGTACCGCATCTGCATGCTCTAGCGACAACGTGCGCTGGCCTTCGTAGGGCTCGAGGAGCTCAAATCGCGGCGCATCCAATGCTTCCTGCGGATTCATACCATGATCGAGCATATTGACCAACATCTGCATGTGCCCTTGGGGCTGCATGAAGCCACCCATCACCCCAAAGCTCGACCACAATTCGCCGTCTTTGGTCACCATACACGGAATAATCGTATGGTACGGGCGCTTGCCTGGCTCGAGCATGTTGGGGTGCCCCTCATCAAGCACAAAACAGGCCCCACGATTCTGCATACAAATCCCCGTATCGCCGGCTACCACCCCAGACCCGAAGCCCATGTACAGACTGTTGATAAATGACACCGCATTGCCGTACTGATCGACTGCTGTCACATACACCGTATCATGGGAAATCGGCACACTGCCAGCCATCACATCCTGTGATTGCCCCGGAGTAATCAACGCCCGCCGTTGGGCAATATAGGCCTCGTCAAGGAGTTCTGCCACTGGGACGTTGGCATAGCGTGGGTCAGCAATATACCGTGCTGCATCAGCAAACGCCAAACGCATGGCCTCGATTTGCAGATGCAGGACTTCAGGTGAATGTGCCGGCATACTTGCCACATCAAACCCATCCAAAATCCGCAACGCAATCAACGCCGTTAGCCCCTGACCATTGGGAGGACACTCGTGCACGTCATACCCGCGATACTTGGCGGTAGCCGGTGCCACCCACTCGCTCTGATGCTGTGCCATATCCTCAAGACTGAGATATGCACCATCACGTGCCAACGCTGCCACGATACGCTCGGCCAATGCCCCTCGATAGAACTCATCGGCCCCACCACGAGCAATTGCCTCAAAGGTGGCAGCGAGCTCTGGCTGCTTGACGATCTCGCCGACCACTGGCGCGCGCCCCTCTGGCAAATAGACCCGGGCGGCATCAGCATGCTGACGCAACTTATCGGCTAGCCCAGCCCAACCACGCGCAATGATTTCGGATACCGCAAATCCACTGCGGGCATGGTGTATGGCAGGCCCCAAGATCGTTGCCATATCGAGCTTGCCGTGAGCCGCAATCAATGACTCCCAGGCTGCCACAGCCCCAGGCACACTAATCGGCAAGACGCCCGTACTAGGGATTTTGCTGAGCCCTTGGGCAGCAAACACCTCGCGTGTCAACGTGCGTGGTGCTGCACCACTGCCGTTCAAGGCCTTGACCTGCTTGGTAGCTGCATCATAGACCAACGCAAAGGCATCGCCACCAATGCCGGTACTCATGGGCTCGACGACATTCAACACTGCCGCAGCGGCAATCACCGCATCAGCAGCAGTCCCGCCTTTTTCGAGCATCGCGAGCCCTGCCTGGGCCGCCAATGGGTGGCTAGTGGCCACGGCTCCGCCAGTACTCACAATCATCGAACGTCGTGATGGATACGCACTAAAGCTCTTCATGGATACTCCTTCACCTGGCCAAATTGCCAGATAAACACCGGCTATTGCATGCCAGCAATGACTTGATCGAAAACGGTTCGTTGCATGCTGCCAGAAGTCCGATAGACTTCATTGGCCTGAGCATCATAAATCACATATGTCGGAGTCATGCGCAACCCGAGTTGGTCCGCCAATTCACGATTGGCCGAATCACGCGCATCAATGCGCACCAAGCGCACACGACCTGCATAATCATTGGCAATCCCATCCACGATGGGCTTCGCGCTGACGCACGCCATTCAGAAGTCAGAATAGTACTCAACCAACACCGGCTGGCCACCAGTCAATACCGTCGGCAACGGCGTGGTCGTCGCTTCACGACGAACCCATACCCCCATTACCACCATCGCAACAGCCAATAACGCCACCATCACCAGCCGTGTGACCGACCAGTCACCGGCGGCTGCCCACCACAGGGCGGCCCCAATGAGCAGTGTCGCCATAAGCAAAAACGAGTACTGATTCACAAAACTCATAGTAGTATTCTCCTTCCCTTTCGGAATTATAGCAGGACTACGCAGAGGACAAAGGCGACGATACGATAAACCGTGGTAGCGACATCTCGCAATTCAGCACAGCACCTCACCCAGATTGGGTATAATACTCACAGATGAAACGGAGGCGCCAGTGTACGACTACGACGACAAACCACATCACGAATGCGGTATTTTTGGGATTTATGCACCTGACGAAGATGTCGCTCGCTTGAGTTTCTTTGGATTGTATGCCCTACAACACCGCGGCCAAGAAAGCGCCGGCATCGCCGTCGCTGATGGTCGTGGCATCAATCTCCACAAAGACATGGGCCTTGTCGCCCAAGTCTTCACCGAAGACAAATTACGCCCACTCCACGGCCATGTGGCTATCGGGCACACCCGCTATTCGACGACTGGTTCGTCCAAACTCCTCAATGCCCAACCCTTTGTGGTCGAAAGCGCCCTCGGGCCGCTCGCCATTGGGCACAACGGCAATCTCACCAATGGCACCACGCTCCGCAACGAGCTCTTCCAACGTGGCTTCGGGCTGAGCTCATCGAGCGACAGCGAAGTCATCGTACAAATGCTGGCCGGTGGCCCTGGTCAGAGTTGGGACGAACGCATCAACGCGCTCATGCAACGCGCCGAGGGTGCCTACTGCCTCACCATTCTGACCCGCGACACACTCTATGCCGTGCGCGATCCCTGGGGCGTACACCCGCTCTGCCTAGGGCGTATCGGCAACGGCTGGGTCGTGGCCTCCGAAAGCTGTGCCCTCGCAACCATTGGTGCCGAGTTCGTCCGCGAACTCCAACCCGGCGAAGTCATTGCAATCGACGGCGACGGTCCACGCACGATTGGGCTACATACTGCCCCCCAACGCGCTCTTTGTCTCTTTGAGTACATCTACTTTGCTCGCCCCGATTCACACATCGACGGCAACACGCTCCACTCGGCCCGGGTCGAAGCTGGGCGCGTCCTCGCCCAAGAATCCCCCGTTGAAGCCGATATCGTCATCCCCGTGCCCGATAGTGGTGTACCAGCCGCCATCGGCTATGCCCAGGCTTCAGGCATCCCCTATAGCGAAGGCCTCATCAAAAACCGCTACATTGGGCGCACATTCATCCAGCCTGACGACCGCCTGCGCAAAGTGGGCATCCAGCTCAAGTTCAATCCCTTGTCAGATAACCTGCGTGGCAAACGCATCATCATCATCGACGACAGCATTGTACGTGGCAACACCTCGGGCCCCATGGTCAAAATGCTCCGCGCCGCCGGCGCCAAAGAAGTGCACATGCGCGTCTCGTCGCCCCCCATTCGTCACCCCTGCTACCTCGGCGTCGACATGGCCACCTACCCCGAGTTGATCGCCCATCGCATGGATGTGGCACAAATTTGTGAACACCTTGGGCTTGATTCCTTGGCATACCTGTCGCTCGACGGGCTCCAACAGGCCACCCGCGCCCAGGGCTTCTGCAATGGGTGCTTTACCGGCAATTACCCCGTAGAGGTATCATTTGTCGACAAACATGCGTTTGAACGCTAATGCACACCTAACCCCACACCTCATCGCCCTCGATGGCCACTACGCACACGAACCGGCGTGGTGGCCATTGCATGGTGCTGACCGGCACTTCGAAGTCACCCTCGGCATGGTGTTGGTCCAACAAACCCGCTGGGAAGTCGTCGAAGCCGCCGTGCTACGCTTGCTCAATACGGGCATCACGTCTTTTGCAAAACTGGCCGCTGCAGATCCGACCACCATCGCCGCACTCTGCAAACCAGCCGCGTTTGCCACACGCAAAGGCGAGGCACTCGTGCGCCTCGCCCAACACATCATCACATTACCCGACCAACTGCACAGTATCCTAGCTCAGCCACGCCCACAAGCACGGCAGCAACTGCTCGCTCTGCCTCAAATCGGCCGTGAAAGCGCTGATACCATCTTGTTGTACGCCGGCGATGTCCCACTGTTCATCGTCGATGCCTATGCCCGCCGCCTCATCGCACGTATCGGCGTGTATGCCAATCACATCGATGCACTGAACGCACCGTACGACCTGCTCCAGGCACACATCGAGGCCGACCTCGGCCCAATCGATGCACAGACTGCCCGCAACATTCACGCCATGATGGTCGAGGCCTGCATTCACCACTGCACCGCCCGCAATCCACGTTGTGAGCGTAGCGGCTATCGGCGCACCTTCGTCGATCCACGCAAATGCGCCGAGCACTGCCCACCATGTGGCGGCTGTCCACTCGCACCGCAATGTGTGACCTTCAACCTTGATTGGCGGCCTGCGGGGTAAACACCAACTGCCAACGATACAGACCATCCGGATTACGCACACCGTGCCATATCCCGGCTGTGGGTGACTGGTTGCCGTAGTCGTACGAATGCCCACGCAAATCAATACTGTCGTCGGTGGTCAACTGCAACGTGGCTAGCACACAACATCCGTGTGTGACCAACAACACTCGACCCACATCGCGGGTATCAAGTGTCGTCAAAAACCCTTGTACACGCTCACGCACCTGTTGATGCGTTTCGCCGGGCGCACTCTCACGAATACTCTCGATATAGGCAAATGGAAAACTCACCTGCTCGCTCACAATCGTCGCTGTCTGGCGCGTACGCATAAACGGTGACACATAGGCCACATCAATGGCACGCTCACGCAAAAAATCCGCCGCTTGGGCAGCTTCGCGACGACCAACTGCCGTCAATGGCGGTCCCGGGGGCACATTGTAGGGCACACTACTGCCGCGGTCTGGCGCTGCGTGGCGCAAAACGTAAATCTCTTGTACCATGTCCTCATCCACATTCACGGTAATACATCTGTATCATACCGCTTTTTGGTAATCAACATCACAGGAGAATCCCATGAGCATGCAACGTCTGCAGGGTCGTACCGCCATTATCACTGGGGCTGGGCGTGGAATCGGCCACGGCATCGCCTTGGCATACGCCCAGGCCGGGGCCCGCGTGGCTCTTGTCAGCCGCAATCGCGACGAACTCCAAATCCTCGCCGATCAGATTCATGCCGAGGGCGGCCAAGCCCTCGTCGCCCCGTGTGACGTGCGTGATTCTGCAGCAGTCAACGACGTCGTGGCTCAGGTCGTGGCCCATTGGGGCACCGTCGACGCGCTCGTCAACTCGGCAGGCATCCCCATGGTTTCACCCACCACCGAGCTCAGCGACGAACGCTGGCAACAGGCCCTCGACATTAACGTTAACGGTACATTCTTTTTTTGTCGGGCTGCTGGTGCCGTGATGGTCGAAAAAGGCTTCGGCACCATCGTCAATATCGGCTCACTACACTCGTTCCAAGGTATCCCCATGCGCGCCGCCTATGCCGCCTCCAAGGGTGCCGTGTTGCAACTCACCCGCTCGCTGGCCACTGAGTGGGCCCCCCACGGTGTACGTGTCAACTGCATCTCGCCTGGGTGGATCCGCACTCCGCTCCAAGACAGCCTCGTCGCTCAAGGCAAACTCGACCGCGCCCCCATCATCGCCCGCACCCCCCTCCGCCGCGTTGGCGAAGTCAGCGATATTGCCGGACCAGCAGTCTTTTTGGCCAGCGATGAGTCAGCATTCATCGTCGGCGAACAACTTGTGGTCGACGGCGGCTGGGGGATCTACGGATTCCTTTAGGCGCTCATACCTCGACTCCACTCGCTGACACGACGTTCGATTTCATCACGGGCATCACGAAAGTCAGCAATATCCGCACGGCGTGCAGGGTCGGCAATGCTCCAGTGTTGCCGCTGTTGCGTAGTAAAATACGCTTCAACAAATGGACGCGCATAATCACACACTGAAATTACATGCGTGGGCATTACGTCAAGCTCGACAAATTGCTTGGCGTACTGCTCATGCACATCAAGGCCCACCTCGGCCATCACTGTCACAGTCATGGGGTGCATACGGCTCGGCTCGACCCCGGCACTCACCACCGTGATATCTGCTGGTGCGTACTTGCGCGCCCAGGCCTCTGCCATCTGCGATCGCGCACTGTTGGCCCGACACAAAAACGCTACCACACTCCCGGATTTGATTCCTGGCGGTTGCCCAAAGTCTGCACTCAACTCGCCAATCACCTCGCGGAATGCCCCCCACTGCAGACGGTAGTATATCGTCCGACCATCAGCATCACTGCGCTGCCCCACAATTAATCCCTGTTCACTCAACATCCGCAACTGGTACGAGGCTGCACTCGCACTCATCTGCATGATCTCGGCAGCCTCGTGTGCCGTGATATCACGCGTGCGCATGGCCTGCAATAGCGCCATGCGCTGAACCTGCCCTAGTAACTCCAACCGCTTTAAATGCTCCATCACTGCCACCTCCCCCTTCACTTGTGCATAGACTACCATAGCTCTTGCAATTATTTCAAATTTCTTTTAATATTTAAAATAGTTTTGAAATATATTGAATGGAGTACGGCATGACGACAATTGGGATTAACGGATTTGGGCGCATCGGGCGCTTGGTCGCACGCATTGCCCGCGAGCGGCATGCCGACTGGCAAATTCGCCACATCAACGAGCCACACGGCGATGCCGACATGTGCGCCTATTTGTACAACTACGACAGTGTGCACGGGCGTGCCACAACGCCAGCTCACGCAACAGCTGGTGCAATACAGCTGGGGGCACAGCAGACCTCACTCAGCCACACCACACACATCGACCCTGCAGACTGGCAGGGGTGCGATATCGTCTGGGAATGCAGTGGCAAGTATCGTAGTGTGGCCCAACTCGAGCCGTATTTTGCTGCGGGGGTCAAACAGGTCATCGTAGCCGCCCCCATCAAGACAGGGGCATTGAACGTGGTGATGGGGGTCAATCACACCCGCTACCACGGTGAACGCGACCGCGTAATCACGGCGGCTTCGTGTACTACCAACTGTCTGGCACCCATCGCACAGGTCATCCACGATACACTCGGCATCCGACACGGCATGATTACCACCATGCACTGCATGACCAACACCCAGAGTGTGGTCGACAAGCCGAGCAAGGATGTGCGCCGGGCCCGGGCTGCCTCGACCAATCTCATCCCGACCAGCACCGGATCAGCGTCGACCATCGGTCTCATCATCCCAGACCTCAACGGCAAGCTCGATGGCGTGGCAGTACGTGTCCCCATGCTCGGGGCATCATTGACCGATTGTGTGTTCGAAGTCAGTCGACCGACCACTGTGGCTGAAGTCAACGCCATCTTGGCCCAAGCCAGCCAACACGCCCCCTTGCAGGGGATATTGGGATACGAAGATGCCCCACTGGTGTCGAGCGACTTCCGCAGTGATCCACGATCGAGCATCGTCGACGGCAATTCGACCATGGTCACCGCTGGCACGCAAGTCAAAATTATGGCCTGGTACGACAATGAAATGGGGTACTCGCAGCGTATGGTCGATCTGACGGCCTATGTCATTGCACAACGAGGACTACAGGCATGAGTACTGCACGTGGGGTCGATACCGCGGCTGCTGCGCGCATTGGTGTGGCCTATAGTCTGTTGACCCTCAGCGATGGTGCGTTGCGCATGTTGGTGTTGTTTCACTACTACCAGCTGGGGTACAACGCACTAGACCTGGCGCTGGTCTTTGTCATCTACGAAGCCTGTGGCGTAGTGGTCAATCTTGTGGGCGGACACTTGGCACAGCGGTTGGGGTTACTCACCACCATGCGCCTCGGCCTAGCCCTGCAGTGTTTGACGTTGGTGGGATTGGGGATCCCTGCCTACACGGCACCGCTGTGGGCGGTCATGTTGTGGCAAGGCAGTGCTGGTATCGCCAAAGACCTCACCAAAATCAGTGCCAAAAGTGCGATTGCCACCTTGTCACGCCAGGCCGGGCAAGGCGGGCTCTTTGGGGCCATTAGTCTGCTTACTGGGGCCAAGAACACCCTCAAGGGGATTGGCTTTTTTGCGGGAGGGGCACTCCTCATTGTGCTGGGGGCGCAGAGTGCCTTCTTTGTACTCGCCGCACTCATCGTCATCGGATTGCTGTTGACACTGGGCATTCACGGCGATATTGGGAGCAGCAAGATCAAGCGTTTTGGGGCACTCTTTGCCAACAACGCCGCCGTCAATCGCCTGTCGTTTGCACGCATTTTTTTGTTTGGTGCCCGTGATGTATGGCTGGCCATTGCCCTGCCCTTGTACTTGGCGCAAGCGCCTGGCTGGGGGTTTTGGCAAGCAGGAGCCGTGATGGCAGCATATACCATCGGTTATGGTGTCATTCAAGCCAACACACCGCGCTTGCTGAGTGGCCGCCGCCCACCAGATGGCGTCTTGACCGCCTTGCTGGCCCTCATGCCCGCTGCGGTATGCCTGATGACCGCCATAGGGCACTGGTGGTGGCCACAGTCCGTCTGGCTGATTCTGGGCGGTGTATTTAGCTTCAGCGTGGTCTTTGCCCTCAATTCTGCCCTGCATTCATACCTGATTACCGCCTACGCCACTGCCGAACAACTCAGCCTCAACATTGGTTTCTACTACAGTGCCAACGCTCTCGGGCGCCTCCTGGGGACTGTGGCATCGGGGCTGGGCTACCTGGCCTACGGCATGCCAGGGGTGGTGATCGGTGCCGGGCTCGCATTGCTGCCGGCAGCCATCGCTGCTTGGCCACTGCCACGCCCAGCCGGTATGATTGTTGCCAATGCAGATGCGGCAGACTAAAACCCCGTCGTGGTATGCGCCACGACGGGGGAATGGTCCAATCCACAGGAGGGGGGTTATTCGAGGTTATCGCGGTACGGCAATACCGCGATGAGCACGCCCGAAATCACGTAGCTCAGCGACGACAAAATGAGCACCAGCATAAAGCCTTCGCTCTGGAGCATCCCACTGGTCACCGATGCAGCCGCCCAACCCAATGACCACGACATACTACTCATACTAGTGCTCGTACCCCGTTGACGGAGTGGTACCGTTTGCATCATCAATGCCGAAAACAACGGGAACGTGAGCCCGACCAGCAATCGATTGATGTCGTAGGCAAACGACACCACCGGTAGCCACGGGATGAGCATCATCAGCATCAACGGCGCCGCCAGCATGCGTGACCAGGCCGATGCTTGCCGCACACCAAAGCGCATCGACAACGGACCACCAATCATGCTGCCAATACCCATGGCCAGTGATGCCAGTGCCAAATTAAAGCCAACTGATGCATCAGCCATGCCGAATTCTTGGCGGAAGAACAGGTTTTGGAAGGGCACAAACATGCCCCCTGCCGTGCCAAAGAAGAATGATGGCGTGGTGAGGAGCAACAACCGCAAAAACGGAACAGTGGGCAACTCGGCAGTGCTCGGCGTAGCTGTCGATGCGGCCTGCGGCGATCCGCCCTTGGCTTTGGTCTGAATGCCCACGAGTGGCAACGCCGCCAGCAAGCCGAAGACGACCACGGCATACATCGAATAGCGATAGGCGGGCTCGGAGGTAGCGGTCACACCCAACGCAGGAGCAATCACCGCCGGCAACGAGCCGCCGACGATACTACCCACAAACCCCATGGCTGTCGATGCAGCCGCATTGATGCCAAACATGGCGGCCCGTTGTTTGGGCTCAATCACGGTACTGAGCAAGGGCACGACCGCAGTGTAGGTTGCCATGTTGGCAGCCCCAATGAAGAAGTACACCACGTTCATCAGCTGCTCTGGCAGCAGTGTGAACCACGGTGTCACAATAGTAGTCTGATCAAATGTCAGCAAGACGCCCCAGCCAATGGCATACGTCAAAATACCGATATAGAGCATGCGCAATGCGCTGATGCGATCGATAATCATACCAATTGGCAAACCCAAAAACACGCCAGCTAGACGGAATACGGATTGCATTTGCCCGGCAAATGCATTGTCGTAGCCTAAACTGGTCAAGTAGAAATTGAACAGAATATCGGCAACACTAAATGACAATCCGAACAGCAACCCATGCAACAAAATTCGATACACCGCAGGTGAGCCACCTGCTATCACATCCCGCCATTGGGAACGTAAAGAAGCCACGTTAGCACCTCGTTACAACAGTGATTACCGCCGAACACGCTCAATCGTCAGTATCATACCACGCTCACTCACAGATAGCCTTGCCAGGTGCTCCTACGTCGCCGGGGCTATTGCCGGGGTCTGCACTGGAGCGCGATACGGCAAGAACAAGACCAACGCCGCCACCATGAATTGACCAACGATGTAGATTGCAATCGGCACCACAAAGCCAAATGAAAGCTGGAGAAACCCACTCACAAACGCGGCAGTCGCCCATCCAATGGACCACTGCATACTCGCAGTACTCTTGGCGAGGCCACGTTGCTGTACCGGCACCGATGGCAAAATGAGCAAATCAAAAAACGGAAACAACATGCCCACCGCAAACGTGCTCAACGCATAACAGACAAACGCCAGCCAGGGATTGGGGATGAGTGTCCCCATACCCAAGAATCCGGCCACCAACGCCAACACCATCACCCCACGACGTGGTCCCATGGCATCAGCAACCGGCTTGCCAAACATGCCACCAAGCCCCAAGGCCAGACTGAGGCCAGCCACCATGGACCCCACCACAGCGTCCTCGAGGGCAAAGGTTTGCCGCATAAACAAATTAAAAAACGGATGAATCATGCCACCAGCAAACCCCATCAACAAATTACATGTGGTAATCAACATGATGTAGGGAATGCGCGCCTTGGCCAGTTCGGATTCATGAGCAGATTGTGCATGGGAGTCGTGCTGCCCCTGGGACAAACGCCGATACACACTCGCCAGTGGCAACAGTGCCAAGGCGCTCAGCACAATCGGCATATACAGCACAAAGCGATACGCTTCGGCGCTGGTAGGAGATACGCCCATATACTGCGCATAAGCGCCTGGCAAAAACCCACCCAGCAATGCCCCAGCAAAGCCCATGATGACAAACAACGAGAAATTCAGCCCCAAGATTCGAGCACGATTGGCTGGTGGTACAATCCGCACCAGCGTGGGCACCGTGCCCACCATCACCGAACTCGCAAATACACCGGCCAAGAAGTAGAGCGCACGCATGGCCGTGAGATCGGTGGTCTGCACCAGTACCAGCCACACCACGGTATTGAGCAATGCCCCCATCTGAATCGCGCGTATTCCACCAAAGCGATCTACCAGCAATCCGATGGGAATACCGAATACAAAACCCGATAAACGCACCAGTCCAGCCAATTGGCCGGCCACGCTGTTGTCGTAGCCTAGACTTTGTACATAGAAGTTGAAGATGACTTCGGGAATACTCCCGGCCAACCCTGCCAACACGACTGCCAGAAACAAGCGAAAGACCACAGGAGATATGATTTCGGTGCGCTGTCGCACCTGAGCCAGCAAATTCTGCATGTTGTAACCAATCTGCGCAGAGGCGCATCCCTCTGCAATTGTGTTATTTCAGGAACAACCTTAATGCCCATCATCTTTGAAGGGAATCACATAAAACGACGCTGCTCCTAAAAGATATGCGATACCCGAAGCAATCATGACCCATTCAAAGCCGCTATGCGACTGAATATAGCCACTGCCAAGTGCCGCCAGCGACCACCCCATCGACCACGACATGCTGGTCAGGCTCGTCGATGTGCCACGCTGATGTGGCGGTACTGATTGCATGACCAAGGCGTCAGCCAATGGGAAGGTGATACCAATCACTAGTCGACTGACGTAGTAGGCCCCAGCCGACACCCACAAATTGGGCACCAGCATCAACAACAACGTAGGAGCAGCCAGCATACGCGTCCAAGCAGCCGCATTACGCAGACCAATTTTGTGCGAAATGGGACCACCAATAATACTGCCAAAGCCCATCACAAATGCCGAAATCGCCAAAATCAACCCGACCTGTGCATCAGGCAAATTGAATTGCTGACGGAAGAACAAGTTTTGGAATGGCACCACCATGCCGCCGCCCACACCCAACAAAAAGGCCTGTGAGGCGTACACCAGCAAACGCGTGAAGGGCAACTTCGGCGCATCAGAATTGACTGGTGCGACCATGGTAGCCTGCTGTTTGGTGACTGCAGCACCCAAGCCAAACAACGGCACAATGGCAATGAAACCGATAATCGAGACGCTCAGTAGTGCACTCCGATAGGCCAGCACATCGGTGGCCCCGACCTGCAACAACGGAGCGAGTAATGCAGGCAATGCCCCGCCCAACAACGACCCGACAAAGCCGACAGCGACCGTTGCACCAGCATTGATGCCAAAAAACGTTGCACGTTGCTTGGGCTCAATCACACTGCTCAGCAGTGGGATGATGGCGGTGTAGGTCGCGATGTTGGCAGCCCCCACCAAGAAGTAAAACAGCCGAATAATGGCGATATCCTGCCAACCAAGCACGGCAATCCAGCCCGCTGCATAGGCGAGAATGCTAAACATGAGCACACGTCGAGCGCCTCTGCGATCGATGAGCAGACCCATGGGTATACCAAACACCACGCCTGCGGCTCGAAAAATTGAATTCATCTGCCCAGCAACTTCATTGCCGTAGCCGAGGCTATCTAAATAGAAGTTAAATAGCACATCCGATACACTCGCGGCCAGACCAAACAACAAACTGTGCGCCAAAATTCGCACTACAGCTGGTGAAGTTTCTGCAAAAAAACCACGCAAACGCTTGGGCATTGTAACCACAGGAATACTCCTTTGTACGCAGGCATGCAGGTATTGTAGCACGTCTCTATCGTCATACCGACGCAGGTTCATTTGCATATTTTCATCATCAGATGACTGAAAAATAACATGCTTCGAGTATGATGGATGACAAGTGCTCATTGGCAACAAGGACTACACACATATGCGCGTCGCCCTGTTCACCGAAACCTTCCTGCCCAAAGTTGATGGAGTCGTCACCATTATCGAACAAATGGTGACACGTCTGCAATATCACGGTCATGACGTCATCATTTATGCTCCACCCACTGCACCGAATCATTTCAAAGGCGTAACGGTGTATCCATCATGGGGGCCACGCTTCCCCCTGTATCATGAACTGCACTGTAGCATGCCCACATGGCAGGGTATCCGCGGCATACTCGACTTCCAACCCGAAGTCATCCACGTCATGAATCCCACATTTATTGGGGCGGTCGGCACGATCATGGCGCAAATCGGCAATGTGGCACTCGTAGGGTCGGTGCACATGGATATCGATTATTATGTCACGCAGTATGCAGGAGCTTGGGGCATCAACACCGCTTGGCGCTACTTCCGTATTTGGCACAATCGTGCCGCCCTCAACCTGGCTCCATCACAAGCCACACTAGCACAGCTCCAACGCAATGGCATCGAGCGCGTGGCACATTGGAGTCGGGGCATCAACCTCAAGCGTTTCAGGCAAAAGCCGCGCCAAGAGGCGCTACGTGACCGACTCAGTAATGGCCACCCCAATGATCTACTAGCACTCTATGTCGGACGACTCAGCCGCGAAAAAAACGTTGAAACACTCAAAGCAGTGAGCGTGCTCCCCGGAGTCCGGCTCGCTCTCGTGGGTGGCGGACCACAAGCCGAACAGACGCGCCAGGTCTTTGCCGACACCCCTACCCACTTTGCTGGAGTCTTGCGCGACGAAGAGCTGATTGACGCCTATAATGCCGCTGATATCTTCGTATTCCCATCACAAAGCGAAACCTTTGGCTTGGCCCCCCTCGAAGCAATGGCATGCGGGCTACCCGTAATCGCCCCAGCCATTGGCGGACTGCGCGACACGCTACAAGATGGTGTGAATGCAGTGGTGTACGATCCAGCCGACCAACACAGCCTCACTCACGCAGTACAACTGTTACAATATCAGCAATCTCTGCGGCAACAGCTTGCGCATGGTGCCTGGGAATACGCCCAACAGCGCAGTTGGCAAGCAAGCATGGATCAACTCATCCGCTACTATCAACAGGTGCACCATGCCCATCAGCCCGCACGACATCGAGCAAAGCTGGAGTAAGCAACAAGCGACGGTAGTATCGAACCTGCAGCACATCGACCCCAGCGCCATGTGCCACGCCATCCCCATTCATGACAGTGTGACCTTGTTGACCGGCAGCACCTACCCCATCAACCATTGCATGGGGCGTATCGACAGTGCAGACATCCCCCAGATTGAAGCGCACTTTCACACCCACCACCTGACACCCGCCTTCGAGTTTGCCCCAACATACAGCGCCAGCGACTTGACCCAGGTGCTGTCACAGCGCGGATATACACACACCCTAACGCATTATGTCATGCAGTGCAACCTCCGCCGTTTGCCACCCATATCTGCAGCGAGCAATTTACGCTGGGTAGCAGCTGAGCGCGTGGCAGTAGCCAGCGACGCGAGCCCCGACGAACGTTTACGCGCCGCCAGCTATCGTCGACCCGGAGCACTATGCGTGAGTATCATGCACTCACAGGGGGTGATTGCATCGGCAGGCATTGTGGTCGAACCCGAGTTTGCCCACTGCTTTGGGGCGTGGGTCGAGCCGTCATTTCGACGATCTGGGCATTACCACACGTTGCTTCAGAGTCGCCTGGCCTATGCTCAAGATCTCGAATGTGCGGTCGTAGTAATGCAAGTCAAACCACATGGTGCGGCATACCACACGGCACTACAGTGGGGATTCACCGTCTGGTACGAACGACATCGTTGGAGCGCTACAGCCTCCACAAGGAGTCCATCATGAGTCAACCTGCCGTCTATGTGATTTCTGGCGCCAGTGCAGGCATCGGCGCGGCCTGTGCCCAGCGGCTCGCGGCCGCTGGAGCACACGTCGTGCTCCTAGCACGACGTGCCGCTGCACTCGCAGCGGTACAGGCCACACTCCCCCAGCCGGCAGAACATCTCAGCGTCGTGTGTGATGTGACCGATGCCGGCCAGGTCCAAGCGGCCATCGCACACGCTCGGCAACACTATGGGCGCATCGATGGCGTCGTCTGCAATGCCGGTATTGGCCTGACCGGACCAGTTGCCACACTGGCGTACGACGACTTCATCCGCTGCATGGATGTCAATGTGGGCGGCACACTTGCTCTCATTCAAGCCTGTCTACCGGTGTTTGAGGCACAACAACAAGGGCAAATCGTCGTCATTTCTTCGGTAGTGGGGGTACAGGGACTACCCTACAACGGTGGCTATTGTGCCAGCAAAGGTGCCCTCGAACGGCTGTGTGACGCGTTGCGCATCGAATTACTGCACACGCCCATCCGCCTCAGCGTGATACGCCCGGGCACCGTGGCCAGTGAGTTTTTCGCACAGCGACTTGGCCCAAATGGCGAACAACGCCGACGTGCACCTGCCGGTATTTCGCCAGATCGGGTCGCCACCGTCGTCGCACGATGCCTGCGCCACCCGCACCGCATCGTCTATACGCGCTGGCAAGACCGCCTCAACCTGTGGCTGGCCCAGCGCTTCCCAGCCGTGAGTGATTGGGTGCTATCACGCAGCATTCGTTGGCAACAATAACCCCCACAACCGCACCTGCGGTCATGGGGGTGAGCTGTGCTGAATGCTCGAGTCAGCGTGTCGAACGGAGCAATGCCAACAACCGACCCACGTCGTCGCTACTGATTTGTTCGTTGTTGCACAACGATTCTTGAGCACAACGCTCGGCCAATGCTACGCTCACACTGGTCACTGCAGCCCGAATCGCAGCAAGTTGGGTGACGATGTCTTGGCAATCGCGGCCTTCACTCAACATCCGTTGTACGCCACGTACTTGCCCTTCCACACGCACCAGCCGTGTGACGAGATCAGCGCGAGCTTCATCACTGAGGTGCAATGGCTCGTCGCTCATAGCAACCTCGACTAGGCCTGTGAAGGAGCATTAGCCACGGTGTCGAAATCGGTCTTCAACGAAGACTTGGGCTTGACACCAATAACACGGCTGAATTCCTTGCCATCTTTGAAGAAAATCATGGTTGGGATGGCCTGCACGCCCAACTGCGAAGCATACTTCACATGCTCGTCGGTGTTGACCTTGACCACCTGCACCTTGCCAGCATACTCACCGGCCAACTCTTCCAAAATGGGGGCAACTGCACGACACGGACCACACCATGGGGCCCAGAAGTCTACCAACACGGGCGTGTCTGACTTCAGTACTTTGGCGTCGAATTCGGCGTCAGTGATATTCAATGGCTTTGTCATTGTGGTACCATTCCTTCTTGACTAGACTGTCTACTTCCATTTATACCCCCTAGGGGTATCTGCACACACTGTACCACGGGGTACGCGAGCTGTCAACCCAGCGGTATGCGGTGAGCGTGTAGATGAGTCCAGAGTGCGAAGAACAAGCAGGAGCGATCTACAAACCAAGGCGGTGTATACTGACAGCGCATACAAATTTGCGTTTGACACGCTGGTATCATACGAGTATACTAAACGTTGGTTATATTCCACAGTCTAAGTAAGTGGAAACAGAGTGTAGAAGTTGCGGCGCCAACGGACGTAGCCGTTGGGAATAGCAGCGGCAAGGGAGAATACGTTGTACGCCATCATCCGAGATCGCGGTATGCAGTACCGTGTACAAGAAGGGCAAGTGCTCGATATTGCCCTGCAGAGTGACGCCGAGGCCGGCAGCGAAATCAGCATTGAAGAAGTGTTGATGATCGGTGGCGAGCAGGTCGTAGTCGGCAGTCCTACAGTAGCAGGTGCCCGAGTGGTTGCCAAGGTCGTAGGTGCGGTGCAAGGCGACAAGATTGTCGTGTTCCGCTACAAGAGCAAGAAGCGTTTTCGTCGACGTACAGGTCATCGTCAGGATTTGACTCGCATCGAGGTCACCAAGATTGAGCTCGACGGTGACAAGAATGCCAAGACCACTCGCAAGCAGGCCACCAAGGCCGAAGCAACGTCAGCAGAATAGTCACCCACTTACAGAGGAGTACAAGTCATGGCACATAAGAAAGGTGTCGGTAGCTCACGCAATGGTCGTGACAGCAATCCGAAGATGTTGGGCGTAAAGCGTTTCGGTGGTGAAGTCGTCAATGCTGGTGAGGTCATCATCCGCCAGAACGGCACGAAGTTCAAGCCAGGCAAAAACGTTGGCTTGGGTCGTGACTACACCATCTACTCAATGATCCCAGGTCGTGTGGTATTTGAGCACCATAGCCGCACCCAGAAGAAAGTCAGCGTCTACGCTGAAGAGGCTGCACAGTAAGGAGCACACGGTGAAGCAGGGTATTCATCCAAAAACATTTCAGACCGCCTATGTGTGTGCTGGATGTGGCACCGAATGGCCAACCAAGGCCACCAAAGAGGGGTTGCGTTTGGACGTGTGTTCGAACTGCCATCCTTTCTACACCGGCGAGCAGCGCATTGTAGACACTGCCGGTCAGGTTGAGCGCTTCATGAAGCGTCTCAAGATGAGCCAAGACCAGCAGGCCGAGATTGCCAATCGTCAGTCAACCAAAAAGAAGTAATTCCGCCGGCATGGCGATACAAACACCGCAGACCAAATGGTCTGCGGTGTTTGTTTTGGCCGACAGTGCTGAATGCACAACTAGAAAATATTCGCGAAGTTCAACACCAACATTGCCACAATCAGAATACTGCCCCACATCGCAATGCGACGCAAATCATGGCTAATGACTGCATACTCAGCAGCTTGATCATAGACGCGAGCGCTGGTATTGGCGGCCATACGACGTGTGCTCCGGATCAAGCGTGAGGGTTGCGGGGCTGCCTGAGGTGCAACTGCGGCAGATTGGTCTGACGACACATCTGCGCTGATACCTTGAGCGGCTGGTACCACAGCCGGAGCAGTGGGGGTACCCCCTGTGCGAGAATTCTGACGGCGGCGTTCCGCGCGTGAAGGTCGTGCCATGTTCGGCTCCGTAATCGTAGATGCAAAATCCCAATACTTGGCGTATTATACCATAGACACTTGTCTTATACGGGTTGATGTGCATCCTGTGATGACAACAGCACAACGGCACACACGAGTGGCAGTAGACAGGGTATACTCAAGAGGAAAGTCGATATTGTTGTGTGGAGAGGATAGGGCATGTCAAGCACCGGAACCTGGCCATTTAGCGTGAGTGTCGTCATCCCGGCTCACAATGAAGAAGCCACCATTGCCACGGTTGTTCGCGATGTTTTTGCAGTTGTACCGACTGCCGAGGTCATTGTCGTCGATGATTGTTCACGCGATCAAACAGCAACCCTGGCTGAAACAGCTGGGGCACGAGTCATCCGCCGGCCAATCAATGTCGGCAACGGTGCAGGCATCAAAACTGGTGTGCGCCATGCAACTGGGGATGTCGTGATCGTCCTTGACGCTGACGGACAACACAACCCAGCAGACATTCCTCGCCTCCTCGAGCATTTGCCAGCATATGATTTGGTCATCGGCGAGCGCAATCGTAGTGGGCAACAAAACACCATTCGCTGGCTAGGCAATACGTTGCTCAACAAGCTCGGTAGTTATCTGATTGAAATGGACATGCGTGATTTGACGTCCGGTTTCCGGGCCATGCGGCGCTCAGTCATGCTAGAGTTTTTGCATTTGCTCCCCAACAAAATGTCATGGCCTACTACCAGTGCTTTGGCGTTCGGCAAAGCCGGGTATCATGTCAAATTTGTGCCCATCGATGTAGCCCCACGCCGTACCGGGCAAAGTGCGCAGAAGCTGTTTCGCAACGGCTTCCGTTTCACCGGCATCATTTTGCGCATTACCACGCTATTTGCACCGATGCGTATTTTCTTCCCTGTCGCTGTCAGCATGATGGTACTAAGCATTCTGTCATTTGCAGTCAGCTATTTGGTCACCGATCCTGGGCGTTTACGTATCCCCAACTCAGCAGTGATGTTTTTTGTGGGGGCAGTGATTGTCTTCATGTTTGGCTTACTCGCTGAGCAGATTGCCGGGCTGCGCTTCCAGCGACGTGACACGGAGCGGTCGTGATGCGACAAAAGCTACTGCGCTGGAGCATACGCTTGATTGGTCCGGCATTGTTCGTGGTATTTCTGTGGCACACAGATCTCGGATTGCTCCGTGATGCACTCCAAGGGGCGCAATGGTGGCCCATCATCATTTCATTGGCGTTGATGCCGTTTTTTATCATTGTCAAAGCCTGGCGCTGGCAAATCATCATGCGCGAGCTTGATCTGCAGCCACCGTCAATCCGCTACTTGAGTAGCATCTACACGGTCGGATTATTTTTGGGGAGCACCACACCCGGGCAAAGTGGTGATTTCGCCAAAGCCCTGTATTTGCGCAACCAGCAACGCCCAATGCCGAGCCTGTTATTCAGTATTTTTGTCGAGCGGTTGTGTGATGTGGCAGCCATGGCCGTGTTTGCCCTGATTGGGCTGGCCACACTGGCGACGACCTTCGCCAGTGATGTGCAACTCAGCATCCAAATCAGCACTATCGGGTTAGCAGTGATGATTTTTGGCATGCTGGCGCTGGTGTTAATTCGGCGCAGTCGGGAGTGGTTGTTGACACGAATGCAATACATTGTGCCTGCACGCTGGCGTGGGCGGTACAACGACATCACCGCACAATTTACTCCACTCGACATCCAAATCCAACCTGCCCTCCTGTTGCTACTGGCGACCATGGGATCGGCGTTGTCGACGGCCATCCGCATTGCGTTGTTGTTTTGGGCGTTGGATCTGTCACGGATCCCATTATCGGCAGTCATCGGGGCCACAGGTCAGATTTCGCTCCTCCAGGCCTTGCCAATTAGCGTGTCTGGTCTAGGGGTGCGTGAAGCGGTATTGATTGGGCTCCTGCAGGCCTATCAGTATCCGATTGCCTTTGCCATTGCATTGTCTGGACTGTTTATGTTAATCAACATCGAACACATCTTGGTCGGGTTCCTCGTATCACTCCGACATCCACTACCCGCCATCAATACCGAGACGCCATCATGATGCGACGACAATTGCCAATCATTCTCGTATTTATCATCAGTTGGGTGTTGTTGAGTAGCTGTGGAAACGGCCCCACCTACGTGGCACGCCAAGGTGATGTCGAAGTGCGCATGCAATTCGAACGGGCCTTGGTCGTCAATCAATCCGTAGGAGCCACCCTCACGTTTACGTACAATGGCGCGCCACTCACGGTGACACAGGTCGTCTGCGATCTACAAATGCCAGGCATGGTGATGGGCAGCAACCGCCCAATGGCAGATCGGCAGAGTGACGACTCTCATTATGTCAATATTTTATTTACCATGGATGGCGATTGGGCGATAGTGGTAACGGGGCAAAGCGACGTTGGGCCAATACGGGTTGTCTTTGAAAACATCCTGGTCGCCGTCGAATAAGTGACTGCGAACGCACGCATACGAACGCCCACAGATCGCATGATCTGTGGGCGTTGTGGTGTAGCATCTACCTACAGGACTAGTCGCCGAATACCACTCCGATGCCTTTGGCGGTGCGCACCAAATCGCTATGCGGCCGGATGGTCTTGAGGTGACTAACGGCCTCGGCGATAGGCACCGTGGTAATCGACTGCGCGTTGAGCGAGACCATTTCACCGGTGATGCCTTCGTGAATGGCGCGCACTGCAGCCGCCCCAAATCGGGTCGACAAGATGCGATCGTAGGGGGTGGGTGAGCCGCCGCGTTGCAGGTGACCCAACACCACACAGCGAGACTCTTTGCCAGTGAGGGCCTGAATTTGCTCTGCGAGCATCTGCCCCACACCACCCAAGCGGCCTTTGTCGAGATAAATCGCCTGGCCACCCTTGGGGTAGGCCCCTTCGGCGACGACCACGATGCTGAAGGTGTGCCCGTTTTGATCACGCTGTGTCACATGATCGGCAATTTTGGCCACATCAAAAGGAATTTCGGGGATAAGGATGGCATCTGCACCACCCGCAATCCCACTGTGCAAAGCGATCCAACCCACATGACGCCCCATGACTTCGAGAATCATCACACGGTTGTGGCTAGCGGCAGTCGTATGCAGGCGATCGAGGGCGTCGGTGGCGACCTGCAGGGCGGTATCGAAGCCGAAGGTGCGATCGGTGCCAGCCAAATCATTGTCGATTGTTTTCGGGACACCAATCACCGGTGCTCCGAGCTTGGAGAGTTCGAGGGCGATGGCTTGAGTGCCTTCGCCACCAATCGTAATCAGGCCGGCAAGACCCATTGCTTTGATGTTTTCGGTGGCTTCGAGATATGGATCTTGGGGTTGACCAACCACACGTGGGCCATTGAAATGCCCTCGATTGGTGGTGCGCAGAATCGTACCACCCAATGGTAATAAACCGCGAACATCATCCGAAGTCAATACTTTGTAGCGCGGTGTCGCCAACAGTCCTTCGAATCCATCCTCGATGCCAAGCATTTCATACCCCAAGGATTCGCCAGACTTCACAGCAGCCCGGATGACGGCATTGAGGCCGGGTGCGTCACCACCACTAGTCAACATGGCGATTCGCGGTTTGGGAGAGCCCATCGCTTTTCCTTTCTGTGCACGTGTCATACAGTTGCTTCTTTCACTAGGGAATGGCGACACTGCCATTGGGTCGAGCGCCTCGATTATACCGCACTACGCTGATTGTGCAAGCCACTGGGCCACGGCTGCTAAGTCGGGCATTTCGCGCCAGTTACGGTCAGAATCAGG
>VFQT010001188.1_pt1 | contig 32897 bp, 20 predicted proteins | sample 3512381 | NCBI WGS metagenome assembly VFQT01 (sample SAMN10412376, study PRJNA504923) | tailings metagenome | isolation source: Relicate 2 Philex TSF3 active mining site | place: Philippines: Tuba, Benguet | collected 2017-08-29 | reverse complement strand
TAAGACCTCCACCTCTACTTACAGGAAGTTTTTCTCCTCTACCTACAGACAGAGATGGTCCTTCTTCTTCCAACTCGACTTGTTCGCCATATGGTTTCACATATTTTTTTGAGGGACCAGGAAATCCAATAGATCCTCCTTGTGGACCAAAAGCTTGGATTAAAGGTTGCCCAGATTGAATTTGCGAAACTGTATGGTATACAACCATAGATCCCGGATAAACCTTCTGAAGTTCATCGTTTATTTCTTTACGTGTTGGGGTTTTCACTTGAGGGAAAAACATCTTTAATGAGTAATATTTTCCTCTCCAAGAAAATGTGACTGCAATTACATTTCCTGTCTGCGCTTGAAGTCTTGTCGCTTCAAGCATCTGAGACTTAAACCCTTTGATTGGTTCTGGTTTAATTACATCAACCACTTCAGCGAAAGTATTTCCATCAGCGTCTTCAATCGTTATATTTTCTGCTTTTACACAGTTTGGATATCGTTTTCCGAACATGGTCTTCATTCCCTTCTTTTTATAACCAGGCCAACACTTTTCATCTAGTACTTCTCTTGTGATTTTATCAACAAGAGTTTCTTCAAATTTTGGTAAAGCAGTACCAACAACTTTTTTAGCTTTTGGTGGTAATTGTGCTTGCTGTGCTGTTGTCATAGCATCAATTTTTTTTGCTGCTGATGACATCTTATGTCTTTTATGAGTTTCTGGATCAATTTTTAGACTTACTGCTTCCTCCATTTCTCCGCTTGCGATATAATCTGCTGCAGTATCAATATAATCTGCCGCTTTAGTAATTTTTGACTGAACCCATGCTTCTAAGTCACCTTCACCTCTAGCAACTTTTGATTTAATCCTTTTTACTGCATCTTCAATGGTTTTAAGTTCTGATCTTGCCATTGAATATTCTTCATCTTTAACAGAAACTTTATCCCATGCCTTTTCTCCATAAGAACACTCAGATCTTGTTTCCCTTTTATCACATAAAGGACAATATCTTTGCTCTTCTACTTCCTCTGATTTAGTTCCCCAATTACTTGCACCAACTTTACGACACTTTACTAATGCACCAGAAGCGTATGCACTTGGCCAGACACTATAACGCGACTTTACTTTATGATAACAAGCGTCTTTTTTGCCTTCCTTTTTCTTTTCTTGTAAATCCATTTCTTCAGTTCTGACGTTAGTTGGTTTTGCTGCACCCTTTTTTTCTGGTTGATTGGGGTCTTTTCTATTTTTTCTTCTAAATGCTCTTTCCTCTTCTTCGTCCGATAGGTCTGCCGCCATCTTAGAACTTCCACATTTTGGCGTAGAAGTTTGTCCTGGTTGTCGGGCACAAGGAGCACCAGCGAATGGACCTCCAATTTGTCTCCAACCTGGTACTTTTTTCCCAGTTTTGGGGTCTCTGCCACTTGATTTTTTAAACCAATCCCGGAGATTTTCATCACCAGATTTTGTTTCTTCTTTTACATCTTTAAACTTTTTATGATGCTTTTTAGCATCTGCTTCCATTTTCTTCAGGCGAGTGTAATAATCTGGAATTTCGTCAAGATGCTGAAGAGCAATGTCTCGTGCTAGGTCATGATCTTTTGTATGCTCATGCTCAATGGGTTCTCCCATATCAAGTTGCTTTTGTATGAAAGAAACATCAAGACGATGCTTCTTTGCAATTTGCTCAACTGTTTTATGTGACTTGATCTTAGGCATTATTCAACTGGTTTTGATTTAGTCTGCTCACCTTTTGCTCTTTTTCTTCTCGCTGCACAATGAGCACGTTGAGAAAATCCTTTTGGATTTGAGCAGTCAATACTCTTTTTATATTTATTACTCCAGTCTTCTTGAAACTGCTTAAACGTTTTCATTTTCCGTTTGTTGTTTTAAGAGTTTTGCTAATTCTGCAGTAGATCCAACAAAAAGTGCATTATTGACAGTTGTAGGTCCTTTTTGCTTCTCTTCTTCTATATCTTTAAGTTTCTTTTGAAGATCCATTAGTTTATCAGTAGCATCAGCGACGTTCTTAATTAATTGACCAGCAACTTCATAAGCACGAGGCATCTCACTTTCTTGAGCGAGTTCGAGAATTCCATTGATTGCTTCTTGACCCTTTTCTATCAAAGAGTATAAATTTCCTCTAGTATAATCATAATCTTTTTTAATATCATCTATTGTAGATGCTACCTTTTCAATTTCAGTAGATATTTCTTCAGTTTTGACTGGAATAATCTCACCCTCTACATTAAAAGTTTTATTAAGGTCGTCAAATTTTTTTGTCATTTTCATACGATACTCTCACTAAATCCAAAATCATCTCCAGTTTCAATTAGAGTATTATCTTGGGTTGTTATTTTATATACTGAAGAACCTAAAACATGTGATGTTGCCACTGTATTATCTGATCCTCTATTGACGGTCAAAATATTTCCAGATTTTTTGTCAACTCGCATTTCTTCCTCATCAACATAAATGTACGTTCCAGTAGAAATGCTAGATGCATCATTTACTTCAATTAATGTATCAGTATCTGATATATTTTGGGAAAGAACAGTTGTTACATTACCAGTGTAATTTTTAGTAGCTCTTGGTTCTACAGAATAAACAACTTCTCTTGTTGGAGTACCACTTACATCTCCAGAAATAAGACCAATAGAAACTTTTTTGATAACGTCCGAAGAAACCGAAGATGTAGGTCCAAAAAGATAAGTTTTAGCAGTGAACCTTAGTGTGTAAATTAAAGATCTTCTTTGAGAAAAATCACCTTCATAGTCATCACTCATTGAGATGCTGTTTAAAATGACAGGAACATCTCTTTTTTCCCCTATTTCGGAAACCAAATCAATTGTTATGTTATATGCTGGTTGAAAATATGGTAAGATTTGTTCTATAATCTGTAACATGTCATCGTTTAATTTTGTAAATATACTAAGTTCAAAGTCTAAATTATATGGAACAGGCAAGTATGTTAGTTTCTTCTCTGTTTTATCTGAGACAGATGTTGACAAAAATGTTTGAATGTTTGAAGATTTTCTTGTCGGGTCATATGATATTCCTACCAATTCAAAAGACATTCTAGGTAATGTTATTTGAATTGGTTTGTTTAAATCTGGAGATTGTTCTAATCTAGATAAAAACTTTTGCGTTGGTCCATATGCCAAAGGGACTTTTATTTCACTAACGATAGAATTTGAAGTATTTTTGTGTTTTATCTTTATATCATTGAATAAAGATCCAAAAGATACTATAGTTTTTCTAAAAATTTCGTTGTAAAAGTATTCAAACATTTTTATTATTTAAAATTTATATAATATTTATTTCCACTCATAAAGTTCCAAAAGGATTTATTTCGCTAAAATCAATAACCTTGTCGGCTTCTTCTTCTATTACATCATTTTGTGGATATGGATTTACTAAGTCATCTGTTCGGTAAGTTCTAAGTTTATAAGATGCCCCACTCTTAGACCCAGTAATTGTCTCGCCCGAAGTAAATGATCCTGATAATATGAAAACTTCTAATGTGTTTGTCAGCGAATTCCAAGAGTTTACTCGTGCAGTTGTACCGGATGAAGATCCTGTTACAACTTCGTTAAATACGAAAGTTCCTATTCCTGTAGATCCTGGACTTGAAATTGTAATTGTTGGTGAAGAAGTATATCCAATTCCAGCATCTTTCAATCTTATTTGGGTGATAGTCCCTGCAGAACTTACGACTGCATATCCTATTGCTGTAGTTCCAATTCCTGGAGAACTAAATGTAACAGTTGGTGGGGAGAAATATCCAGAACCACCATTAGTTATTGTCACAACCCCAACTATACCATCTCCAATAACAGCAGTTGCCGCTACGCCACTACCACCTCCACCAATAAATGCAATATTTGGAGCAACTGTATATCCATACCCAGAGTTTACAATTTCAACTCCTTGAACTTTTAACGAAGATGTTCCATTACAATCAATCAAGTTTCCTATCATTGTAGCAATTCCAACAGCAGTTAACCCACCTGTTGGTGCAGATGAAATTGCAACCCTTGGGGAAGTTGAAAAACCACTTCCCCTGTTGGTAATCCTAACAAATCTAATTCCACCGTTTAAAAAATTTGCAACTGCAGTTGCAGTCGCAGCAGCTCCAACTAAAGTTAGAGTTTGAATATTTCCTTGATTCTGAATGTTGTCATCAATATATTCAACATTAGTATCAATAACTTCATCTTCATATCTAAACAATTCACATCTTAATTCATAAACATAATTTTTTTGCAATTGATAAAAAGGTTGTTCATGCTCTACATATTTGATTTCAAATAATCTATCTCCGAGCGGAAAATAGATTAAATCTCCTTCTTTTGGTCTTGTTGCTAATTTCCTGAGTTTCGATTAATGGAGTTATGTAAGTTTCAAACCTCTCACGAGAGATAATTAAACTCAAATCATCCAACTCTTGAATACCAAATTTAGATAAAATAGTCCCGGCTCCACTATATCCCTCATAACTATTGACGTATGCTTCGAGAGGATATGCAGAATCAAATTTAGACTCTATTACTTCTTTTATAACTTTTTTTTCTGTTATATATTTCCTTGGAATGTAATAGATTTCAACTCCATACATTCTCAGTTGTTCATTTATCAGATCTTGAATAAGACCTTGTTCTGATTTAGATCCTTGTAAGAAAAATGGATTAAGCATATTATTTAAACTCTTTTGAAGGTATAACCACGGTGTCTTTTTTGTCCTCTACCATTTAGACATTTTGCAATTGCAGAAGAATCTCCATTAATATATTTTGCACATTCTTTTATGGAATTGAATTTTTTATCTAATTCTATTATTATTACTGGAGATGTTGGTAAATTGTTTCCCTTCCCACTTTTTGTTTTTGATATTTTTTGACCTCTTCTTTTTCTTTCTTCTTCGGATAAATTATTCCAAAATTTTTGTATAGATTTAATATGTTTAGTATTTCTTTTTTTCATTTTGGGTGGATTATCTCCACCATCTGTTTTATTGTATAAGATACCCGTCCCTAAATCTTTTCTGCCATATTTTTTTATATACATTTTTTCTAATTCAATTGCATTTTTTTCGGTAAGATTTTCTGCAACTTTTATTCTTCTTTCTTTTGGTGGAAGACCAATTCCCGGATGATTTTTATTATCTATTCTAGATCCACACCCTTTACCAATATAATAAGGAGTAGCATCTTCTCTTATATAAAAATAGCAGTAATATTTTTTCATATTGATCTACCCGATAAGGTCATAGGGTGGAAGTTCATAAGTATTAGACATTTTCTCCATTAAAATATCAATTTCTTTTTGGGCATCATCATACATTTGCCTTCCATTTAATTCAACACCACCTGGCAATTTCACTCCGGTAAATTTCATCATATTTTGTCCCCATTGTCTTTTGATTAGAGATGTCAAATAAGGTTTTAAAAATGAATCATTCCAAACTCTAGAATAGTTATTTGGGTCAAGAGTTGAATAACAGTCAATTACGAAATAATTATTTTCACTTACTGTTCCCCAATCAATATCCAGATATAATCTGTCTTGTCTTTTGTTAAAACGAATTTGTTTTTGTGTATTTAAAAGAAAATCTAAATCTTCTAGATATGTTTTAACCATAGCATAACTTAAAAGTTCAGTAGTCCCCCAATAATAAATATCATTTAAAAATAATTGATATTTAACACTAAACATATTATGAGTAATTGTGTTTGAACTATCAAAACTAAAAACTTTATTAATCCCAATAATATTTGGAGGAACTTGAAGATAGTTACTATTTTCTGTATAATTAAACGTTACCGCTGTTCCTACAATATTTGTAGACACTGATGTTGTGACTATTCCAACATTACTGTTGGCATCTAGACCCTTTGCTCTTCCTCGGGCAATATCATCGGATGTTATCTTGTACTTATAAAATGTTGGATAAACTCCATCAAAATGTCTCTCTTGAAAAAACTGTACGGCATCATCTACCAAATCCTCAATCTGCTCATCAGCAACATTAATTTCTAAAACTGGCGCTCCCAACTTTCTTTTACAATAGTCTATTAGTTCTTGCCTAGTAGATGGTTGCGCCATTTATTCTAATACCATGTATAGAAATATTTATGAATTATTTCACATTATTTTTGAAATAACTTCTTGTTGTTTCAAATAAAGCTTGAAATAACATTTACAAATTTTTTTTAGTTGGTCAATATCATCTACATTATCTATTTCTGAAGACATTTTAAAATATTCGAAATTTTTACTTAAATCTTCTAAAACTAAATCATCTGGATTCATTTAAAAACTCCAATAAAAGATTTTTAATTTCATCAATTTCTTTTTTAATGTTAAAAATTTCTTTTTCAACAAATTCTAGTTTTTGATTTTCTTTTTGTTTTGCCAATTTACTCATAACGTATGTATTATAGTCCGAAGAATTTGTATTGATTATTGCTTTAGTCTCATTATCTCTTATTAAATTCGAATGTCCAGTGACTTTAAGATGTTCCATATTGTATTAATTATGCAAGTGCAATAACTCTCAAATCTTTTATTCTTGGGGGATATGCTTGGTTTGTCGAAGTTCCAACTATTTTAATTCCAAAGTATCTAAATGAGGGAAGATTGTCCATAGTAAATTCATATTCTCTAAAATCTAAAGAATTACTTTCAAACCCTATAACATCTGTTTTTGAAACCATTTTATCAGGCAAACCATCACTATTGGAAATATTAATAACTTCCCCATTTGAAGTTAAATTTTTATATCCAGGAAATGGATAATAAATCAATTCAGAATTTGGATCATCAGTTATGGAGTAAAAACATCTAATATCATTTTCCATGTTAATATATGCATTCATATAAACTTTAATGGAAGATGCTGGATTTTCTAAAGATATTGGTTTAGTTGCATACACGAAAGAAGATGGATCGTCTTTTAGAGTAGACACCCTATCATCATTTACATAATCTGATATTGGATTATTGACTCTATTTGAAGTAAATATCATACCAACTCTATCCAAATCAATGACTGGAGAAACGTAAGAATTTGATGTGAATAGATTTAAATTTAGTGTAAATGATTTATTTGCAGGTAAAGATGACAACTTTGAAATTTCATTAACTTTAGAAGAGATTACTCTAGTATTTGGTAGATAATTTGATGAATTTAAATCAATTTGCTCAAATCCCTGATCAAGAAAAGAAATTTCATTACCACCAATACTAGATCCACTTACAGTTCTCATAGAGGCATTGATGTTAGTACCTCTTAAAGTCATTGTTTGTACTATTGGTTTTACGATTTCAAATGGGATATTTTGACTGCAATTTATTGATGATCCTCCTGTTGATTTAGTTTCGTTTAAAAATAATTTTGGATAACCTGAAGAAGAAGATCTATCAATCATTGTGGAACCTTGATCTGACATATCAACTTTTATCGTATAGTAATCTAAATCAATTGGATTTGAAACAGTAGCATCTGATAAATCATGAGTTTTATTGATCCTTCTGAGAGACACTCCACCCAATTCATACTTATACACTAAAGTTCCTGCGGCATAACTAAAAGACGTTGTTTGATCAACTCCTCTACCAATTCCTGTCAGTGTTGGTGGAGAAGTACTTGAATTAATTCCAGTATATGATATTATTTCATTTTCAATTCTAATATATCCTGGATTTGTTGCTCCAACAGAAACATTTTCGAAAGATCCAAAATTTGCAATTGAAAAACTTTCTATTGGAATATCATTTGTTGAAGTTTTTGAATAATCTGAGAAAAGTTTTGTTGGCTTTAAATCTGAAGTAACATTTGTAATATCAACAAGATTTTGAAGAGAATTCATTCCATGATTTTTATGATTTACTTTAATGTGCAAACCATCAGATATGGTTATTATTCCTCCCGCCGGAATAATAACATTTCCCCCTGTACCGTTTAAATTGGTTGAAACTCCCAAATTATTAACATATCTTAAAGTATTCCCAACTCCAGTTAAGTACTCACCTTGAACTTGATCTATTATTAGTTCATTAGCACCAGAAATTTCTGATACTGATAATCTTAAATTTCTACCTAAATTTTGTGATCCAATTGTAGTAATTCCTAAAACATCTCCAACGGAGTACCCGGTTCCTCCAGATGAAATTGTTGCTGCTATAGCGACGCCATTTGTTATGGTAATATTTGCTTTGGCATCTCTTCCATTACCAGTGACGCTATCCAATGTTACATTGGAAAATACAAAAGATCCTGTTGAAGGTGTATATCCAATGCCAGAATTTATAATTCCTAATTGACCATATGCAGATCCAGCAGATCCTACATAATTGCCAGTAGCATTGCTATTAGTCTGAATTATTGTATTTCCTAAAGTTGGTAGATTGGAATTTGAAACAGTGGTTCCTAATCCAACTCTAATTTTATTTGATGAAATTTGCAATGAATCTTTTACCAAAGTTGCAACTTGACCATTACCTATATTCAAATCAGGATTGTAAAAATTTATATTTCCACTTTCGACAAAACTTGCCCTATAAAGTTTAAATTTCAAATCCTCTAACTGACTTGGAGTCCAAGTGGATCCATTTTGGGATTTAAATAATGATCCACTTAAAGCTTGTTTTGAAACTAATACTTGTTGATTTTCAGTTAAATTTGCAGTGCTGACTTCAACTTCAGATAGTCTAGAAATCCACACATTGTAAATACTAGAATTTGATAAAATTGCCAGAGCATGGAATTGTTTACCTGCAAGATAAACCGGAGAATCAAAGGTTACCCTTGTTGCCAATGATCCATCACTCGAAATATTTACATCTTTGGGGTCTACTACAACTTCGCCGAAAGGATAAACTTCATTAGTAGGCAATCCTAATTGAATTGGCCTAAGTTGTACTGTTACCGGTAATTCAGGATCTCTTGAATAAAAATATAGATCGACCGAAGTAACAAAAATGCCACTATCAGGTTCTACATAAAAAGATTGTGCTAAAGGGTCTATTAGTTTCATTTTAGTTACTTAAGTTATTGAGGCAACAATTCCACTATATTGTATTTATTATTAATTATTTCTTTTTGTTCTTACTTTTACTTTTATTTCCAACAGGAACATTTGTTATTGCATCTTTTACAACAGTAACAAGTCCATTTGATCCCGTTATCCTGGCATCCCTTACAAGTTTGTCAGTTTTTAATTGCTGAGCGACATTGGACCCACCTAAGGATCTGCTTGCATTTGTTGTTGTAGGAATAGCACCTTTTGCTGATTTAGTTTCTTTTGATACGAGAGATTGTTTTGCAAAATCCTTATCGGTTTGGGTAACTTTAATTCCAGCATCCTTGAATATTTGAGTTGCCTTTTTCTTTCCATATTTCTTAACAAGTTCACCATAAGTTTTTCCATTAACTGTTTGTAGTGGAACCGAATACTGATTTCCTTCAAACAATTTGGATCCACCTCCTCGTACTGCACCACTAAGTAACCCATATCCATTTAGATTTAAGAACTCAACACCGGGTTTTCCTTTTTTATTTTTACCTTTTTTCTTACCTGTAGGCGTTTCTGTACCTGTTCCAGTACCTGTTCCAGTACCTGTTGCAGTACCTGTTTCTGTGCCTGTTCCAGTACCTGTTTCTGTGCCTGTTCCAGTACCTGTTGTATCCACTGGATCAAAACCATCATCATCACTTGGAATTGGGTTTTGTTTAGTAATGTTTGGTTCTGGTTTATCAGAATTTGTATTCGGTGTTGGTTGTGGTGCTGGATATGAAGGTCTAATCGGTAATGGTGGTGGAGTAAATGTAGGAGAAGAAGTTTCTTCTGGTGATGGATTTTCTGGTGGAGCTGGTGGTACGTATGGTGGCAGAGTATTTCCGACAATAGTTGTGGAAACTACTGCAGTTGGTCCTTTGGATGTTTCAGATTTGCTTTCTGTTATAGTTTGAGTTTCTGTTCTAGCAGTCCTAACGGATAATATATTTTCTTGAACCTTATTGATTTTGCCTTCAGAGTAAAACTTCTCTTCAGCACTGGTAATAGTAGAATCAATGAGGGAATTTGTAGGGCTACTTGTTATTCTGAAAAGTTTAGTTCCTGTTTGGAAAACAGGATTTCCAAAAACATTTGGATTTGGAATAAAGAACGATCCTATTACAACACCTATAGAATCTGTGATAAGTCTTATTTGAGATACTGTTGCTTCTGCGCCACTCGTTTTTCCTTTCAACCTCATTCCGGATTGAATAAATCCAAAAAACTGTCCTTGACCTTGTAGTGAAAGACTATATGTATCTATATTTAAAATTGTGGAAGTTGATGAATAGTTTGATGGGATTTGTTGGAAGGAATCGTATGGATTAGCAGTAAAAGTTTCTGTTGGCGCATTGTATGGCCCATATTTGTGGTTAGAAGATGCTACTCTAAACGTGATCTTAGGATCTGATTCTATTACTCCAAGTCCAGAATTTGCTGTTGTAACTATTGATCCTTCAACAGTTTCTCCTACCTGGAAAGTACCGGATGTCATGGTAATTTCTAATAATTTTGGAGTAATGTACTTATTAACATCAACACCTGCAAAGAAAGAGTACACCCTAGTAAATGGTTTTAATCTCTTAGCAGTAAATTCTATGTTCCTAGATCTCATATAGGAACTAATCTCTGAACTTAGTACAGTATCTCCAAGAGATACATTTTTAAATTCTTCTTTTGTACTAGATCTAACACCCTTTCTTGTACTTGTTCCAGTTTTTGTGACAGTCTCTAGATCTTCCTTAATAATATAATATCCAACATTAACATTTCTTGTATCAGTCTCTTTTTTAGATCCCGTCCAAACTGTCTCCCAAGATCCCCAAGTGACCGGACCGAATCCGGATTGGTTATCCAATTCGGACGCCGTAATTTGGGATTCCGATTGAATATAATTGGTGGAAATTTCAGTATTATTTGCAAGAAGTCTAACGACATCCACCCAAACATCAGAAGATGGTGATAAGTTAATTGTTCCCCCATAATACCCAACTCTGTAAGGAGAAACGCTCTCTACCCTAGTTGCATATGGTTGATTAATTTCTTCGACTTCAATATAATCTAAAGTAATTAAATCTCCAGTTTTCTTTACATTTGATCCGATTAAATCAGTTACATATCTGGCATCTGCTTGAGAATTTGCAGAAACTCCTAATCCGATTAGTGAGTTGGATCCTAATAACAAGTCAACTTCAGTAGTATATGGCGATGGTCTTAATTCCGACTTAGCGACATCAATACTATTTTTTACTATAGTAACTTTTTTTTGCGAAGATGTTGTTGAAAAATCATCGACAAAGAAACCAGACTTAAATCTATTAAGACCATTCACATCTCTAATAAAAAGATTTGAAGTATCGGTTTCTAGTAAAGAAAGTGAAGTATAATACTCTAAGTTTTTAATTCTATTTTCCAAAGAACGAATGTCTGTCATTCTATATCTTCTATGTTCGGCAAGGTTCAAACTTGCTTCGCTGACATTGCACAAATATGGTGGCAAAGTAATAGTCGCAATATCTAACGCATCATCTATTTCGATTGGTGGTTGTGGACTATCTGCAGGTTCCCCTTTGTTTAATTGAAAAATTCCATCTTTGGTTAAATATATTTTATCAATTCTTGGCAAATAATAAGAATAATTGAATGATATTGATTCATCTGAAGCTAAAATATTAGATGCAGAATTTCCACTGGAAGTGAAAGTTCTTCCATTAAATTCAAAAGGAGAAAGTGATGAAGAAGTTACTGTAAAATTAGAAACTCTTGGTCTAATATCAATAATATCAGTATTCCTAATTCCATTTACTTTCTGTACATTGCAATAATCAAATTGATTATATGATTCAACTGTTGTTATATTTCCAGTATCTGACTGCGAAAAACTTGCAGATTCGTAAATAATTTTTAATTTTCTAGTTGGTTCTTTAGAAGAAGATTTTCTTACAACTCTAGAATAATCATAAATTGTATTTCTTTGTCCGTTATCAAATATATAATTTGAAGTAATATTGTTATCGCCAGCATCAAAAGAAGTAATAGAAGCTTTTATTCCAGATTCTTTAAATGTGATTGTCTCATTGACTTGAAACTTATTAGAGTTTAAAGATATATATGATATTTTTAAAGAATTTAATTTTTCAGCATAAACTCCCACAGCACCACTTAAAGATCCAACAAATTCCTCTCCAATCAATAAATCATCTGTTTTGTTAGTTGGACCATTTAATGAAGTTAATGTTAAATTTGGCAATTCTGGTTCTGAAGTGTCGTTGGATTCAAATATCCCATAAAGAAGAGTTACATCTGGCTCTAGTAAACAAATATCTTCATCTTGCACTCTTGTTCCATATGGATAAGTTCCATATGTTAAACCATCGTTATTAGTAGTTGCACCTATTCCGGAATATGCATATTTTGATTTATCTACAATAAGAGATTTAATTCTATTCTTATTTTTTATTTTTGATTTAATATTATTTTTTCTTAAAGTTGCAATTAATTTTCCTGTTCCGGAAGATGTCTCTAAACCATTAATAGTTAGTTCTCTTCCGCCGTTTGAAAATACTAATTTATCCGAACTTAATCTTTCGGTGATTCCATTATTTGTGATGAGTACAAATCTTTCCTCATCAAAAGAAAGAAATGTCTCATCTTCTTTTGCTGATATTGTATTTGTTGAGTTTGAAGTAATCGTTACGTCATATTGGTTCCTAATAGTTAAAGAAGAATTTGTTAAATCTGCCGAAGCAATATAATTTTTTGGTAAGGAAGTGTATAATGTATTATCTTGAGAAGATTGAATATTTGAATATAAAATTTTAAAATCGCTAGGAGTAATATCAGATGTTGGTAATCCACCATCACAAATTCCGTTGACAGTAGCAATTCCAGAAATTGTAAGAGAATTTTGGGAAACTGAAGAAATTTTTGCGAAAGTGGATACTGTTAGACCTGGATTTGAAAAAGATACTATGTTTCCTACTGTTGCTATTCCAGTAAAAATAAAGTCGGATGATGTTACGGTGCTTATTCCTCCACCAGCACCACTAATCTTTACTTGACCAACATTAACCAATGGCGATAACTTAACATCTGCAGTAAATGTTGAGGCACTACCAACAATACCATAGAGAGACTTTACGTCATTAGTGGAATATGAAGTGACTGCAGTAGAAACTCTATTGTTTTCAATACCATTAAAAATTAATTTTTCGCCTACCAAGAAAGATCCTTTTATGTTATATGCAGTTATAACTCCGCAGCAATTTGTACTATATCTTAAAAAACCAACAGATCCACTTGATTTACCTTTGATATGAGTAGGAACTGTTAATGTAATTCGTTCGTTTATAGAAATTTCTGTATATGTTTGTACGTCATATAGAGAAAGATCCCACTCATTTGTATTTGGTTGTGATGTGTTGTATGATCCAGATTCTAAAGCAAAGTCATATACTCTCGCTACTCCTATTTCTTTGCCTGGTTCTGAAGTTGAATTAATCCCAACACGATCACTTCTTAAACTCAAAGTATAAGAAGTTGCAATACCCAATATAGGTGATCCAAAAACTCTATTTAAAGTATATGTGGGTCCAGTAACATAATTTACACTTTGATCTTTTAGTAATTTTGTGGTTCTTGGTTTTTCAAAATCCAAATATGTCGTACCAACAACATCAATTTCATAACCACTAACAAATGCCTTTAGCGGTGAAATTGAATAAGTTCCTAAATCGTCTGAAGCTTTATTGTTATTATATGTTAATTGATTTTCTTTAAATATTCCATTATTTCCTTTTAAATTATCTAAAGTTTCTGAAACAAAAACTGAAGGACTTTTTACGTAATAATTTCCAGACTCGTCGTAGGTTCTTCTTGCAAGCTCTTTTTCGATTATATTGTAATTTGGATTATTAATTTGCTTTTGTACAATTCCATTTCTAACTTCCAAAAGTTGAACAAAGTTTGGAGTTGCTTCTGGATCAATTACGTCTAAAGGAATCTTTGATAAGGTTGCACTAATTGATAATCTATCTGCCCCAGGAGCTGCATAATTTGAAAATCCTCGTGCATTGTCATTGAGATCTATATCATCATCTGAAGTTATAATATCTTCAAAAACTTCCAAACCAACTCTATAGCTTGGATTATTTGAATATTGATCTAATAAAATTGTTTGATCTTCTACATTTACAAAATATCCTCTAAGATAATAAACTCCTTCGGATAAATGTACAGCAGATCCAATTGAATTTGGATTTGTTAATATTGTTACTGCAAAACCTTCATTTGGTTGAATAATAACGTTTTGATCTGGTTGAAGAGTATTTGGGTCTACTAATCCATTTTCAATAATTAGAATTTCGTTTGAAGAGAATCCTTGATAACTATTTGAATTTAAATCGGAGTTTAAATAATTGACATATAATGTATTATTTCCTCTTTCAGAATTCTGAAAGTCCAGAACTCCAACAACGACTGCTCTAACTCCACTATTTTGTCCACGTATAGTTTTTCCAACTAAATAGGGCAAATATGATAGGATGTTAGATCCAAGATAACTATCTTGAAGTTCTACCGCATAATAATTATCAATATAATTAATATTACCCGGGATAACTACAGATCCTTCATTAAAAAAATGATCTCCAAATTTTTCAATTTGATTTTGAATAATTGATTGGAGAGTAGTTAGCTCCCTGGCTTGTACTGGATATCCGGGTTTAAATAGAACCTTATAATATTCATTATCTTGATCAAAGTCATCAAAATATGGTGAAACATTAAGATTAGTTTGCTGTGGCATAATTCTTTAGAATTGCAAAATGACTTTGATATCTTCTTTTTGATTTGATGATCTAGTTATAGATGGTCTATTGTCAACATATATTATATTTCCAGAATATTTTTCAACTTCTGGATTGGAAATTCCATTGACAAATGTTTGTCCAACATAATACTTTCTATTATTTATTGTAGTTGATACCCCAGTAAATGAAGTATCAATACCAAGATTACTTACTCCAGTAGAATTAATTGTTAGTGAACCACCCGTATCTGGGGAGGATGTAAATTTATGTAATTTAAATCCATATAGTGGATTTGGATTTTTTGTTCCATCACTATTAAAACCAACCAAAGTTCGATCTTGCCAATATTTTAAAACTCCAGTATTTTTGTCATACGAAATAATTCTCCCAACAGCAGTTGATCCTATCCCAATAGTTTGAGTTATTAGTGCGTCAGTGGTAAAATTAGCCGTACTATAACCAGATCCTACTAATTTTAAAGCAGGTAAAGCACTTGCCTTATTTTTCGTAAGTAAACTATCCGAATTAAAATCTAAAGGATTTTCTACTATACCGATCCTAGAAATTTGATTGCCGATAATAAAATCCGGATCTTCAGTATCATTTTCAATTCTAGAATATATTAATACTCGATATGCTCCCAATTCTCGATATATATCGTAACCATGTCCGTTTTGAGGAGGAATTATTACATCAAATATTGGGGTCGTTGTCCCTGCTGGAACATTTCCATTAACTAAATCTACTGTTCCATAAGTGTAATTTGAACCCCCATTAGTAACAATAACATTTTCTACTTGGGAATCATTATTAATTACAATAGTACATTCTGCACCATCCCCATCCCCTTTAATTGGAACTTGTGTATATGTTCTACTTGCAGTTCCAAGACCAGCGCCTCTATTTGTGATAGTTACTATCTTAATTTGACCACTGGTTGTTGCATTATTTCTAATTGGGAGGTAGTCGGAATTAGATTCCCAATCAGAAGGAACTGGTACGAAATTGGTAGATTCAAACTTTATTAATTCGTTTGGTTTGATTGTATAAAGATATTTCCAAATATATCCATCTTCACTATCCCCAGCAGATCTTGGTTCTAAATCCGTAAAAGTAGGTTCATCTAAGGATGGTTTTCCAGATGGGTTTTCTGGGTCTACGCCATTATATAAGCAAATATAAACCCTATAGTCACTATTAACTACATAAAAGTTTGTGGAATATAAATTTGTAGAATTTGATGGAACTGATAAATTAGATCTACTAATATCATGACGATACATATCATAAACAGTTCCAGATGTCCAAGTAATTTTTCTAATTACTTGTCTTACATCACTCGAAGATATTTTCTTCAAAGCGATCATAGTATCCCAATAATCGTTCTCTTGATCAAAATTATCTTTTGGTGATGGAGGAGAAGAATCCCAATTTGCATCATAGTTTGAAGCATTGGGAAGTCCTACAAATGCATAATAACTATTTTCGGAAGATGTTGCAGCATCAACAAAATTTTTAGCATTTAATATTCTAAGTTGATCAGTTATTATTGCAGACATTTTATGAGTTTTTTTATTTATTTATAGTTATTATTGAAGATTTGTTGAGTATCCAACATATTTTAATGGATTAATTCTCTGAACAATTGGAGCAGTGCTTAGTCCCGTTATGCCTCTTGAAGTATATGCTTCAAAAGTTTTTGGAAATTTTCTTGTAGTAGTATTTATTTTTCCCCAAGTAAATTCTCCATAAAAATTACTAAATCCAGTTCCAGTCAATCCGTTATAATTTAGTGCACTTACAATTACTCTAGAAACACTAGTTAAACCAATACCAGGAACACTAGTTTGTGCAATAGAAACTGAAGCAACTTTATAAATGTTATCCAGATAAGATGTTCCGACTCCGACTATAGATGAATTGGAATCTAAAGACGTAATGCCAAATCCAATATTAGAATTGAATACTTTGAAGTAGTAATCAGTTTTAATTCCACTTATTCCAGTTGTGGCAACTCCCACGTTAATGTTCAAATTTCTTAAGTAAGAATCTACTGGTACAAAAAGATCGAATACAATTCCAGTTGATGCCACACCAACAGAAGTTGTTTTTACCCCAACTATAATCCCAAAATCACCTTCATAAGTAACATTTTCTATTTTTTCAGATTTTAATGTTGGGTATTCAATCAATATTTGAGGTGGAGTTGATGATGTATATCCAAATCCAGGATTGGTAATCGTAAATGAAGTTACAACTCCAGATGTAATTGATGCAGTTGCTGCAGCTGTTGTTGTTGCAATTCCTACAGGATTTGAAATAGTTACAGTAGGTGATGTTGTAAAACCAGATCCGCCGTTTAATACTAAAATTGAAGAAATAGTTCCCGCTGCAGAAACTACTGCTGAGGCTGATGCACCAACAATATTATCTTGAGAGACTATAAGAATTTTTGATTTGAAATTGGCAGGAGAATTTTCTCTAAGATCATCAAAGAATATTTTGACACTTTCTACGAATATTTCAGTGGAAGCAATTCCAACATTTCTTATAATATTAGTTGTTGGTTGAATTAATGATTCATTTATAATTCTATCTTTTCCAATCTCCCGTCCATTTATAATTTTGTCCTCAGTTTGTCTGCACCAAGATAGGGGTCTCAATATATTTTCATTTAAAGATAATCCTGGTCCATAATAAGAATTGGTTTTAATAGTATCTGAGGCAATTATTTCAGTAACAACTCTTTCGTCTTCTTTTAAAGATTCAATGTCACTTTCTAAAGTAACATTATCTCCAATTTTTACACTCTCCAAAATATCAAAAAAGACTACATCAACATCACCAGTTCCTTTATAGAATAATATTTTGCAAGTATCGTTTTCTTTTGGGGCTTCGGTGAATGTTATCACACTTCCACCATTAAAGGTATATCCAGATCCTGGAACTTGCAGTATGTCGTTAATAAAAATTAGTAAGACTGATTTTGCATCTATATTTGATCCTACCTTTGTTTTAATTGATGTTTGTAAACCATTTATTTTAATTGGAAAAGTTGTTCTTGTATTATTAAATAAATTTTCTATTTTATCAATTACTTGGAAGTCTCCGACAGACCATGCAGCAAATAGATCCGAAAATACTTCATCAATTGTCAATTCAAATTTTCTAAATGGTTTTGAAACATCTGTTGGTATACCTGTTAATCCTCCAGTTGGGATAGTTAAAACTTCAGAAACTTTATATGCATATCCAAGATTTTTAATTTCAAAATCAATTACACTAGAACCTTGACCCACTACAATGTCAACAGTTGCGGAAGTTCCTATACCGGAGTATCCAGACGAATAAATTAAAGGTATATTTGAATAACTTAATGGACTATCAAAAACAACAATTGGGGGATTTGATGTTGTATATCCAGATCCTGGATTTGTAATTGTTACACTAGTTGATATGTGACCAGAGGAAATAGTCGAAAAACCAATAAATTCATAGTTGGCAACTCCAGTACTTGAAGTTTTTACGCCAACGTCAACAAATCCAACTGTGGGAGAATTTAGTGATATTAAAACAGAAGTATTTGAATTTATTGATTGTGAAGAAGTGTATCCGACACCTATTGTAACATACGTATTTGCAACGGAAACTATTGGTACGTTAACAAAAATTGATCCAATACCAATAGTATTTGAAGATGAGAATGGAAGTTTTTTGAAAACTCCATTAACATTATTAATAGGAATAATTGTAGAACCAGATGCAACAGATGTTGAAGTTTGAGTTATAAGTTCATAACTGTTTGATCCTCTATATCCAGAACCAGAATATCCAACACTAATTGAATTTATAGTTCCGGCAGAAGAAACTACTGATGTTCCTCCAGCAGAAATTAGAGGTTGATACCCAAAACCTTGAGTGGAAGCAACTGAAACAATAACACCTCCTCTAGGAATACTTGCAGTATTTACGTCATAAGAAGTCGAGGATATATTTCCAGTAAAACTCAATGTTGTTATTCCGGAATTTTCTGACATCTTATAGTCACCTTGAATATTAATTCCTCCTAACCTTTGTGGTTCTTGGAATATATTATTGACTAATGTTATTATTGATCCTGTTGATACTCCAGTAACGTTTAATCCGGAAGACTTCAGGGTAAATTCTGTTGAAATTCCAGTAAATTTTTCACTTAAACCATCAAAAATATAATTTTTATCATAAGGATCATTATTACCATTTTCTATTCCAGATCTCAAAAATACTCTTCCACTAAACGTAGATCTTGTAGTAATACCGGTATAATCCCTTGAATCTGGAGAATTAGTAATTGTTCCTATTGGAAAATTTCCATATGGAGCTTCAACAAAATGTATTGTATTGTCGATAATATTATAATTACCTACTACTTTAGTAACTAAAGAATTTGCAATATGATTTTCTGGTTCAGTTCCCATCCATCCCCTATCAACGAGAATGATGTTTGTTCCGCCATATCCGACAGAAGACACTTTAACAATTTCATCATCGATTTGCAATAAATCTCCACCAAAAATTGAAGATATACCCACTAATGTTAAGGTATTTTCATTAAATTGTGATAGGGTTGATAATCTAGAAGTTGTTGATGTCGATACGATCGGTGATTGTATATAATTGTCAATTGAAACTAAACATTTTGTATTTTGTTTTTTACTTGTAAATGTGTGCGTTGTTCCTATACCAACAGATCTTAACGTTAATGGAATAGAAATAGATTTTAAAGCATTTTCCGCAGTGTCTGTCAATTTAATTTCCAAATCACTCTCTTTGATTACAAATAATTTCGAAGGTAGTTTATCTGTACTTCCTATTCCAGAAATCGTGGTTGTTGCAATTCCAATACTAGTCCCTCCTCTATTATCATAAACTATTTCTTCTCCGGTTACAAAGAAATGATTTGGAATTCTTATAGTATTTTTTGATATATTTACTATTAATGGATTGGAAGCATCAAAAAATCTTTGGAAAATTGGAGTTTCTTTGTGATATAAATCGAAAGATCGTTTAATCGCGTTAAGTGTGCCCTTGTATTCGGAATAACCTGAATTAATAGATGCATTTGTTAGACTATATGAATTAAATGTATTTGAAGTATCAACTATTCTCATTGCATGTTGATAAACTTTTACATCTACAGATATTCCTGGATTCGGTGTAAAATAAAGGCTAGTCCCGGTTGATCCGATTCCTGCACCAATTGTACCTAAACCAGACACTGTTTGTAGATAACCAAAATCACTAATATATGTTTCTGTATCATCATCAACTACTACAACTTCACAAGATTCATATGCATTATTTGTGGTGTCTTCAATGACTACAAAATAATAAGCTCCGGAGTGATCTAATCCATAAGTAGAAATTTTTGTTTCTACTGGGAATGATGTTGCTGCTATAGAAACATAAGTTGATTTTATTTCTCCTGTGTCAAAAGTTAAAGTACCGTTATTTGTACCTACTGTACTTGCAATGGAAATTGATAGTGTGTTGACAACATAAGTTGTTCCTAAACCTACATTTGGAGTGAAGTCCAGATTAATTAATGAACCAGAAATATATGCAGAGTAAGTGCCTATTCCTTGAGTTCCACTAAAACCAATTCTATTTGCATTTGATAATTGTCCATACTCCAAAATATAAACTTCTGATCCATCATTAATTAGTGTTATTTCATCAGATTCAAAATAAGATCCATTTGAAGAATTGAACTGAATTAATAATTTTGATGATCTATATGTAGATGCAATTCCTACTATGTTTGTTTGAGTAGACGTTCCAGTTGGAACTGTAGTGGTGGATGATTTTATTGTTGCGATATTGCCAAGTGAAGTGGATCCTATACCAGAAAAAGCATCAGATATGCCATAACTCATAAAACTAACATTATAATCATTAATTGTATAGTCTATTGGATAAAATCTTAAAGTACCCTCGGATCCAAAAATAGAAAAATCAAAAGAACCAATATCTTTAAATGTATCTATTCTTCCATACTGATTGAGATATCCCTCTAATCCATCATGCAATAGAGAAACTAGATAAATTTGCCTTACTCCAGTAAATCTTTTGTCCCTAACATAGGTTACGTACTTTCTAAATCTAAAATCAGATAAATTAAATGAATTTACATTGGAGTAGTTATTTCCACTTGGAATATTTGAAAAATCACTACTAATATCATCAATTAGCAAAACCCTATTTCCTATTGATTGAAACTCATCCTGCAGAGAAACAGTATTAAATAAAATTTCACTAGATAAAGACTCCGAATTAATTGTTATTGTTTTCTCTCTTGCGAGATCAAAATCTTTAATACAATTCAAATCTATTTCTGAAATAATATCTGCAATTCCCAAGAAATTCCCTTGATCTTGGAATGTAGATATACCAGTAAAACTTGAATCAATAGATTCTATATTAAGATCACTGAATTTTTTAAATCCAACAGTGTGGTTCATATTTCCAATAGATTCATTCCAAGTTTCATAATCTATCTTTGATTTTATTGAATATGAAAAATACTGATAATAATCATTATCTGAGGTTACTTGGAATTTGTTATTTAAAAATCCAGTTTCTCTATTCCACCCTTTTTTTACTATAGAAGATGAAGAGACTGTGTATATTGCATTAAAATCTTCAATTGAAGTTATTATTCCCTTTGAATTGGAAGTTTCTCCCCTAATTAAGAAGTCAGTGTCGAAAGAAATTTCTGAAGAAATTTTTAATTGCTCTGAATATTCATTCCAACTTATGACATATCCATGTTTTGAATTACTTAATACCTTTTCACCTTTTAAAAATTTACCTTTTTTCAATACTGGATTAAAAACTGGGAAGTACTTTTTAGGTACAACAACACCAGAAGAATTTTCGGAGTCAAAAGAACCAGGAGATTCCGAAGAGGACAAATAATTCGAAAGATTATAAACAATAGTTGCACCAGATCCACCATATTGTGGATTTACAGAAGTTACTGTAAATAGAGCATAATTATAATTTTTGGAGTTGTATCCCTTTGCTGTTGTTGCAGATCCTACACTTACATTTTCTACTAGAACTTCATCACCAACGTTAAATGGAAAAACTTGACCATAACTAAAACTAACACCCAATTCGACAGTGACATTTTTTGTTGTCCCGTTAAAAGTTATGTTACTAATTGGTATTCCATTGGAGTTGTTGACTGGTATAATTTTTGGTTTCGCACCATAAATTCCGTCAGTATTTTTAATAATTTCAACATTTTTGAATTTGGCATTAAACTTCAAGTCAACATCAGAAACTACATTATTTGTATATGAATCAATAACTACTAAATTTGGTGGTAATGTATAATTTATGCCGACAGAGGATATTCCTATGTAATCAAAGGTAGAAAGTGGGTCAACCTTGAGTATTTGTGGAAGTTTTCCAGAAGGTCTTAAAGTTAAATCGCAAGGATATTCAAATCCAATATCATCTATCTCAATATTTTTAATAACACCGATTCCATTACTGTTTGGTTGTAATATTGAATTGGATCCGTTTTCTGAAGAAACAAAAGTTATTCCGGGTAAAGTACTATATTCTCTTCCGCCATATTTTAAATCTAACTGAGAAATTGCTCCATCTGCAGTCTTTGAATTTGTATAATATTCAAAAAATCCATCAGACTCCGCATATGAAGTTTTTTCTGGGTATGTTAAAATATTATACTTAAATGTAGTTTGCCCAACTCCAGAAATAATATATTTTCCGGAGTAAGAGCTTCTTACTATAGAAATTTTATTATTATCATATACGTACTCATCATCTATAATAATTTCTTTCTTTAATAAATTATTATTCAATAAATCTACAGGGATGAGGTTATAGTATAAATCTTGATTTAAATTGCTAGTATTTAAGGATATTGTACAGAATGAATCCACACCAATTCTCCCATTTTTCACCAGATCAAAAGATGAAGATTCTTGCGTTTTTTTGAATTCTTGAGTTAACTTTGGATCTGTATACAATTTAAAATCAAAAGCAGGATAAGAACTTAAATCTTTAGAAAAAGATAAAGAACTATCCGATAAATTAAAGATTACATTTATATTTGGGTTTATTTTAATATTTGGATTTATTGGAGATAAAGTTCCGGATGATGCACTATCAAGAGATATTACTTCTGGAATATCTTTAGTTGCACCATAATAACTGGGGGATAATTTAATTCTATCGTTTGTAATTCTAATTGCATAATAAATTTCATTATCAGATAATCCAGTTATTGGAACAGTTGCGGTATATATTATTTTTTGTCCAGTAAAATATAGGTGATTTGGTATTAGAATGGTATTATTTGTTATGTCAACATCTGATGAATTAAAAGATCTTGGATTGATAACCAACCTTCTATGTTTATCATTATATTTCACAACAACCGTAGTAGTGATACCTGGTTGAGAATTCATGAAAATTAAATCATTATTAGATAATCCATGTGTGGAAGATGTAGAAACTGTAACTATATTTTTTTCCACTTCAGCAGTTAAAACACTATTATAATTTGTTTTAAAACTGTGATTGTTTCCAGAACCAACATTTGTAAAATAAAGAGTTGAAACTGATATACTACTATCAATACCAACGAAAGATCCGGTGGAACCTAATCCAACTCTATATGTGGAAATTCCTATTAAATTATCTGAAATCTTAGCCGCATAAATGGTCTGATTATCTGATAGTTGGAAAGAATTTGATCCATCATCAGAAATGTAAAAGGGAGATCCTCCGTTGCTAGAATATACTAACTCATCTCCTGTGTTGAATGGATGATTTGGTAAATATATTGTTTTTGTTGGAACAAAAATATTTGTAATTCCGACACCAGGATTTGAAAAATATAGAGTTGAACCAATACCAACTCCAGAAGATGATCCAATTGAAAGAGATTCTTTTGGATTAAAATAAACTTCCCTATTAATGTTAAAGTCAAATTTGTTGGAAATATTTTGATTCAAATTCAAACTAAATTTCCTTGTTTGTTCGTATAAAACTGTTGAAGCAGTATGAGCCGACCCTGTTGTCGAATCATATTCCCTAGAAACCTTAATTCTAGATGACTGCGGATCTATGGAAAGAATTTTAATTTTTTCAGACCCAATTTTATAGATATCATTTTCTCTAATATTTGGAAATGATAAAGATCCGATAACATTAAAATAAGTAACTATACCAGTTGCCGAAGAATTTGCTACAGCAGAGGACAAAATCAAAGTATCTGATCTTACACCAACTTCAAAAAATCCATCAAAAACTTTAAGAGAAGTGCTTATACCAGACAAAGATACGAGATCATTATTTGCAAAACTATGTGGAGAAGTGCAGAATCCTATAAATGAACCAGTATTATTATATGGGTAAAGTTCAACTCCTTGGAAAGAAGTGGAAGCAAAGCTAATTGATTTAATTGGTTTTCCTTTTATATAAGATACTTGAGCATACGCATCAGATCCCCCAGAAAAATTATTGTTAAAAGCTACAGTGTCGCCAACTTTGTACCCAGATCCGCCTGTAGTTATTCCAATATCTTTGATAGATCCTTTAGTAACAGATTTAATTGTAGAAATTGGTTTTTTTACTTTTAGGGGATTAAAAATAAATTCATATCCAGAATTTTTGTTTCTCAAGTTGTAAGGTTTTGTGTTCCTCAATAACCCTTCTCTATTGAAGTTGAAAGAATTTTGATTTATAAATTTGTTGTAATTAAACGATATTATATTTGATTTGAATGTATTGCCAATTAAATATGGGAATACAGGTTTTCTATAATTTTTAAATGTACCATCAGTTTCTGTATTTCCATTATTAATTGTGGTAAAATATGCATAAGTTCCATTAGGATATTCTGGAGTTACGCAAAACCTACCATTATGTTCATCTAAGTCCCCAGAATTATTAAATGTATAATCCTCAATAAAAAATCCTTCTGGATATATTCTTTCTCCCGATGATGAAATTGGATTTGGTCTACTTGGTGATATTTCGGAAACATAACCAGAAGTGACTAATTTTACTTCACTAGATCCTGATGGATCAGAATAACCATAAGGACCATATATTGGATTTCCGTCATACGCCCATCCAACTATCGGCGAGTGTACATTAGAGGATACCTCTCTATTACCTGATATCTTTAAATCTGGAACAAAAGTTTTTGTTCCATTTACATAATCAATACCAAAAACACTTCTTCTTAATTTTCTTGGAGTATATAAATGGCAATATTGCAATCCAGCAGTTGTGTATTGTGATACTTGAATTACTCCATCATCATCAAAAATCTTTTTATCATTTAAATATCTTTCTACGTTATTAATAGTCCAAGACTTTATTTTGCATTCTGATTTAAATTCTTTTCCTGCAGGAATGACATTTAAATATGTTCCGGTAGTATTAAATCCTGTTCCACCACTAATAACCTTTACCTCAACTAATTTACCGTCTTTAACTATGGGAGTAAATATTGCTCCGGTTCCAATACCTAAGTGATTAATTTTTGGAGGTGATGTGTAATTATTTCCAGAGTTTAAAATCAATACTTGCGATATTTTTCCATTATTAACTATTGGGGAAATTTGAGCTCCAGAACCTATACCAAGTGTAACAGAAGGTTGTCTCTCATAATTTATTATTTCAGAAGATCCATAACCAACACCGGATTCTTTCACAAATACATTATCAACCTTTCCTCTAAAAATTGGTTGTATTTTTGCACCAAAATTCTGACCACTCAAGGTAGAAACGCCTATTTTTCCATTTATTGAGACATTAATACTTGGATAATTAAAACTATGATACGAAGACCCAATTGAAGTTAAATTTATAAATTGATTTGTTTTATAGTAAAAATCTTTATTAGTACTTGCTATTCCTACTAAAGAAAGTTTAAATTCATTTTCATTTATCTTGGTGACATAATATGAATCATTATTAGACAATCCACCAATAGAGGTTCCTTCTGTACTATAGACTAGTATTTCCCCTGTATTGTATCCATGATTTTTTATATTGATTGTATTTGATGCTGTGTTGATTCCTGTAGGGGAGCAGTATGTTTTTTTATTTTGGTATCCAGATCCAGAACTAAGTACACTAATACTAGATATTTTTCTCTTTGACTCAAATGACTGAATTTCATGAATTCCGGCACCATAAGATGTCAAATTTATGGTGTTTATACCTAAAACGGCATCATCTAAAGTTGTATGTAATTTTACTTTATACGCATCTTGCACAGAAACATAATATTGGGATCCATTAGAAAGACCACCAACATTAGTTTGATTGTTTGTTTGATATACAACTTTTTCATAATCTCTGAACTTATGATATGAAGAAAATCCAATAGTATTATTTGTCAGATCTACCAGTTGCGAAGTAGATACGGAATTAAAAGATACCGAGTGTCTTATAGAAGTCAAATTGGGTTTTGCATAAGCACCGTATCCATTTCCTCCGGTGATTGTTATTGTCGGGTCTCCGACATAATCAAAACCACCATCTATTACTTCAATCCTATTCAAAGATCCACTTACATGGGCAAATGAAGATACTCCATATCCAACAGAATCATTAATAATAACAGTTGGTGGATTTATTACATCATAATCATCTCCCCCATTCAAAACATTTAATGATTCAATTCCTCCATAATAAATTTTGTCTAGAGACTTATAATTATAAATTTCCACTCCATTTACAAGTATGCCAGTTGGACCGACAGGAGTTTCTATATTTTTTTCTCCAGGTGTTGGTAATGGACTTGATATGGTTTTTACATAATTTTGAGGAGACAGAGATAAATTTTGATATTTTAATTTTCGGAAAATATTATTAACTACAGATCCAGAAACACTTACAAATCTATTCTTAAATAAATCAGATTTGCTGTTAGAAATTTTTATTTTGGTGGAATCTATTCTTTTCACATAGTACACTTTATCGAGGATATTCAAAACATTAGAAGTTTGTTCCCCCTCAAAGTCCTGAAATGTATTTTTAATATATCTTATAGAATCTCCAGTATAAAGACCGTGAAAATTATTTGGATTTCCTGAACTTAAATCTAAAGTTTCCCCATCAAAAGATCCCGAAAAAACAATATCAGTAATTGGTATTTCGATATTTTCATCCAAGTAATTTGGTAAAGAGTTTGCGGCTATATAAACTTGATTTTCATCATTAAGATAAATGTTTTGAATATTTGCTGCATATTGATTTAATAACGTATAGTTTGTGAATTTTGGTTTTTTTAACTTTCTCTTTATTGTAAACTTTAAATTTATATTTTCAATCTTTGGTCCTTGTATACTTATCGAGTATTCGTTGTTGATGCTTACGACTTTATAAGTATTTTCTATGTCAGTTGAAGACAATAATGTTACTGAGTCGCCTATAGAAAAACTATGGGCATCATAAGTTGATAGATTGTATGAAAAAATGTTTAATGAAACATTAGACAAAGTAGGACCAACAATTTTTTTTACGGAAAAATTGTTTGCAATATTAAATATCCAATTATTAGATAAAACACTACTTGGATCATATCCTAAAGTAGAAGTGGATATAATATCCCCTTTACTCATCAAATAATTATTTTGTGCATACAAAATATCAGAAACAACTCCAGTAACTCTAACTTTTACTAAAGAGTCTCCATCATACCCATAAGCATATTCATTTAATTTTAATTCAGTTCCTGCTAAAATATTAATCTCTATTGAGGAAGAAACGAAAAATTGAGTGACATTTTTTCCATTATACAAAACCGTATAATCAACACCATCAACATTAAAAATTAATTCTCCAGATTCTGGAAATCCTATTGTAGAGTCTACATCAAAAACAAGATTCCCGGTGACAAAATCACTAACTAATTTTGTTGATGGGTGAATTGAAAAATCCCCATATACGGTTCCTTCGACGGTTAAATCTTTATCATAATCATAATCGAGACTTAACGTATAATATGTTTTATTTTGTCTTTGTATTTTTTCAACTTTTGTTATAGTTCCATATGATTTTTTTGAAAAATTAGTTTCATCCTGATATAAAGTTTTGTTTTCTAGATTTTCTGGATTTCCGGAAATTACTTCTACTACTAAATCCTTTACAACTCTATATTGAGCATCTGATGGTTTTAAAAGATAATCTTTTGGTTTGATAATTTCAACTTTCTCTCCAAAAAAAGCTTTGAATAATAATTTGTAAGATTCGTCAGTTCCTTTTGCTAGATAAAAATCTTTTATTTGTTTGATAAAGTTTTTTTGATTTACTCCATCTGCAAATTCTTTATTCTCAAATCCAGGGATCAATTGTTTTTTTATTTTGTCTAAGAATTCATTTAAGAATAAAGAACTTAGATTTACTACTTTGGTATTTTGTGTGTGCGAACTAGTACTGGAAGTAGAAAAAACTAATTGATCTGGTTTATTATAAGACCTATATGAAGTTGTTCCGCTAAATCCACGAACACAATTTTTAAAAGTAGTTTCGGTTTTTTCTTTATATAATATTATTTCAGAATCTATTTGGATTAATCCATTTTTATCGGGGAATCCATATGTCGAAGATACTTCTATTACATCATCGACAAAATCAAGATCATTTGATAAAAATGTTGATAATGTAGATTGAGTAAAAAATTCTAAAATATCTCCATTGACAGCAGTGGAAGTTAATGATACTAGAGAACCATCCGTAGCAAAATAATCAATATCTTTTAATAATTTTGTTCCATTTTTGTATACTAAAAGATCATCAATAGAATAACCACCGGGTATTTCAAAAGAAACTTGTGGGGATTGTGGTCTTACAGTAATATTTTTTCCAGATATAGATTTAAAAAGTTCATCTACTTTTAAATACTGATCAATATTTTGAAGTATATCTAATGTTCCTCCCTGAATTTCCAAAGAATTGTAGTATTCTTTTAAAAATTCAGAAACAAGTGGATATTCTTCCAGAATAAAATCTGGTAATTGATTTTGTACGATTGAACTGATTTTAACTCTAGTATCTTTCATATTAATTTCTTACGATTGATCCGTTATTATAACTGGTAGTGTTTATGTAAGTTGTTCCTGAAATATCTTCTCCAGAAGATATTTTATCTTGCACAACATCAAGTATTATATTATCAATATTTAAATTTAAATATAAATCTTGCAATCCTATAATATCATTTGATTCTGGAATTGTTGATATTTGTATGATTGGTTCCCCTCCATCAGTTTTTTCGGATTTTGATATGTTAATGGCATTTAAATTAATTTCACCTTTTTGATAATTTATAACTCCAGCATTTGAATCAATTACTCTATAAGATCGATCAGAATCTAAAGTAAAAATAATCACAGTGCCTGTAAGTTTGTCGGGATTTGGTATATCACTGAGATAAACTGTTTCTAAAATTCCTGGAATTGTAAATCCAGATGATTTAATGTTAAATCCAAATGGATCTTTAACATGAAACTGATTGCCAAAACATATTTCATATGTCGCTAAACTATTTAACACGGGTCTGAGATCACGTCTCATTTGAATAGTGGTAATATTGGACGTAATCGAATCGTGACTATCATCGATGATCTTTAAAAATTTACTATATTTAAATCGAGCACCATACTTATTTAATTCTGATGATTTTGCAAACGTTTCTAGGTTTTGATAAACAATATTATTAACATATTCTGATGAAGGGGCAAGATTGTTGTTATAATAAATGGTCGAATTAATTTCTAATATTAAATACTTTAGATCTAAAATTTCAGGAACAATTCCCGCCACTGAATATTTTTTAAGTTTTTGTTTTATATTATCTTTCACATTATTTGAAACAAAAAATCCGTTTTCTGGTTTTATAGTAATAAAAACTTTTCCATATTGTGGAGGTGTTAAATCTTCTCCGCCAAAAGCAGAAACTGATTCCGCCTCTGGATAAATTAAAGGAACTATTGATTCATAATCTGTAGCAGTAACTGCTCTATTTTGAGTTGCATAAACTCTTGTGGCGTATTTTTTAATTGAATCAATTGATTCTATTTCTTTACCACCACTTGCAGAAATATTAGTCGATATTAAAGAAATTCCACTAATAATTGATAACCCAGAGTTATCGACTAAGGTTCCATTAAAAGTAAATGAAGATGCACCATTACCAGATTCTCCATTTGTTATGATATAAGAAGCTTCAATAATATTTTGATCAATTAATTTTTTTCCAAAAACACCATCTCCAAATAAAAGTTCATATCTTTGATCTTCTATTTCTTGAATAAAAAATACTTTAGATTCAGAATCTATTGTTAAAATATTATCCGAAAGAATATATTTTTTTCTTGGACCCAATCGACCATCTCTTACTTCAACTCTAATTAGAGATGTATCTATATTTTCGTTATTTAAAATATACCTTTGATTTGGGTTTAAAGAATCTACAGTATAAGTTTCGGTGATATAAGTCCCTTCATATATTTCAATGTTATTAAATTCTGCTATTTCATTTATAACCGGTACTGTAATATCATCCGCAATTGAATAAACATAACTTTGACCATCATATGACCCAACTGATGTTGCAACAATTCCTTTTTTTAAAGTTATAGTGAGAGGTTTCTTAATTGATCTTGCGGCAGAAGTGTCTACAAAAAAAGATATGTTAGATCTCGATGCTACTCTTGATCTTGGAACATATCCAATACTTCTTGCGATTGAAACAACATTCTCTCGTAATGTGGCACTGTCAATAAAAACCTCATTGCTAACCATGTTAGCATTGTAAGAGGATATGTATGTATTATATGCAAGAACATCTAAAATCACTGAAAGATTAGATCCTTCAAAATCATAATCAGTGAAATTGGAATTCGATCTAAGATAATCTTTAATCGAAGTTTTAATTTGATCGAAATCTAAATTAGTAAAATTAACTAGTGCCATTTATCGTGTTGGTTGTAATGCAAAGGTTAATTGTTGCGCTGATACATCTATTCCAATGATGTTGTATTTTACTACAACATCAAATTCATTATCATCATAATTTGGTGTTACATCAACACTTATCAAACTTACTCTTGGTTCATAGTTATTAATAGTATTTTGTATTTCATCTCTCAGTATAGAGGCAGAAATAGAATCAATATTCTCAAATAAAGATTGATTAACTTTAGATCCAAGATTTTGGTTAAAAAATCTTTCGCCCGGTTGAGTAAGAACAAGATTTCTGATTGATCTTGCTATCGAAGTTTCATTTTTTATGGCAATCAAGTCATAATTCAATGGATTAACCTGAAAAGAGAGGCTAATATCCTTAAATTCTTTACTTACCCGATTTACAGGCATTATTTAAAAAAATAAATCTATCTTATTTATTCACATTTTTGACTCATAAAGGGGTTCTGTTCCATATTCCCAGTCATCATAGTCTTCATCATTGCGAATTTTCTCATGAATTTCATTTTGATGATAAAAATCATGCTTTTTAGGGTTCAAATCATCATTTGCAATTTCTCTAAGTAGTTTTTGGTCCATTTTGTGCTCCTGATTCGTTAAAATCAGAACTTTTTACGGGGTTGCTATCCCGAATTTCAAAAATATTGGTATTGTGTCGATTTAAAGTATAGTTTTTTTGAATTCTGATCTCAGAATTCTTGAAAGTCCAACATTCTCCATTAGTATCTAGGAAGACAACCCACTCTAAGTCGTGTTCCTGAGATCTATCGATTACAAAAAAAGCCCAACCTTTACCTTTTGGGGTAAAGACTGGGATTTGTGGATTTAATTGAATCATTTTAGATTATTTTCCTTGTCCGCGATACCTTTTCTTACGACCATTACGAGAGGTTGCACTCAACAATGTACGAGCAGAACGTCCTTGGCGAGTTTTCTTTGGTGCTCCTGGTTCAAAAACAGTTTTATTACTTCCACCTTTAGCCATAAATTTCCTCCATTTCAATTAAATTAGGATCAATGTCTTCTCCCGAGTAAAAACGCTCTGAGAGATCTTGTAAAATCTCACTACAATCTTCTGTAGTGAGATTAGTATAAATTTTACGACCTTTATATAAAAGATTGTAGTGTTTTTCCATTAGATTACGCGAGTTTTTTCGTGCCCTACTCTAATACGAGGATCGCACCAAATTTCAAATCCTTCTTCCTTTGCATCAAGACAGAATGAAACGTCTTCACCACACATGTCTTGAACGTTACCTGACTCAAAGACTTGCATCTTAGGAGCAAACCAAGGGTATTCTAGATTTTCAAAGACACCCTTCTTAATCAGAACCCAACCAAAACCAGTATAGTCAACAGTAAATGGTTTCCGACGCTTTGAAATAGACTCAACGGTTTCATGATTCATCACTCCACCATTTTTACGGAAGTCATCTTCTTCTAACCAGTGTGCGACAGAGGTTGTGTGTCCGTCCTCAGTTGCGTACCAACCAGCGACAATTTCACGCTCAGTTCCATCTTCACTGAGAGCTAGATCACAAAGTTGCCAAAATTTGTTTGAATCAAAAACAATATCACTATCAATCCATAGTTGATAATCATACTGAAGTTTTCCATCCCAAGGTACTTGCTTTGGACCTCTCAATACATTTGCACCAAGACACTTGCATCGTGCAAAATTAACCATTGAACTATAATCTTGGCTGATCTGAATACTCATTCCATTTTGTACAAGATCAAAACAAAGTTGTACAAATGCTTTTAGAAAGATAAAAGAACATCCTCTTCCAGGTAGACAAAAAACAATGCTCTTACCTCTCATTCGTTCCTTAATTGCATCATAATCCCACTCTTCTGTAGGTTTGGGTGCTGATGCTTTAACAGTAAATCCTTTTGCCATAAAGTTTAAATAACCTTCAGTTCAAATTTTACAGTCTATATATGTTTTTGTCAATGAGAAGAATTTAATATTAATTCCTTATTCATATATAATTCTTCAAAAGACAAATCTTCCTT
>VFQT010001185.1_pt1 | contig 32947 bp, 50 predicted proteins | sample 3512381 | NCBI WGS metagenome assembly VFQT01 (sample SAMN10412376, study PRJNA504923) | tailings metagenome | isolation source: Relicate 2 Philex TSF3 active mining site | place: Philippines: Tuba, Benguet | collected 2017-08-29 | reverse complement strand
TTCATATGGTTTTTTAGTCGATCAGTTGAAAAAATAAGGGGTTTTATTCAGGATCACCCCAAACCTTTTTCCACACCCGATCAAGCCGCAACCGTCTCGGTAGAAGCAACCTCCACCTTGTCAGTCTCAGCCTCAGTGACCGGATTCACGTCCATCACCTTCACCTTCTTGACCTTCTTGCCTCCAGTCTTGACTTTCTTGTCAGTCTTGGTAGACTTTTCAGCATTCTTCTTGCCAACCTTAGCCTTCTCGGCCTTGACAGTCGGCTGAATGCCATCATCAAACACATAGCTCACCGCATCCTTGGCAATGCGCTTGTGAGTCGCCCTGTGAGTGTTCGTATTGTAGCGAACACCCTCGCCATGCACCTTGACATCATACTCCATGCCAACCGGCACATACACAACCTTGCGCTCACCCTTGCCGTCCTTCGCAGGACGACCGCGACCCACAGGCTCGCCATTCAAGAGAATCACCCTGCGGCACCAGTAAGTAGTGCCACGAGGAGTGTATTCCCGCTTCTCGCCAGCCTCCACCTTGTCGGCAGCATTGGCCCTCTTCTTGGCAACCTTGCCGGGAGTCAGATTCTCCACAGCAGCAGTAGCCTCGACGTTCTCGCCACCAAGCACCTCAGTGGCACCATTCTCCGTATTCTCAGTCATTTTTGTATCTAGTTTTTTGTTTCCTGCCGATTGAATCTCCGAATTGAACTCCAACCCGGCTCAATCGTTACGCCCAAAACCCTAAATGCTTCCCCCCAATAGGTCAATACCATTTTCGACTTTTTTTCGACTTTCTTCATCACACCCATCAAAAAATCATACAATTTTGAATACCCCATCGAAAATCGCCTTTGATTACATTCTAAAACACAATTCTATCCCAGTCAACCACAAAATAATTCATTTAGTTTTTACCACCCACACACAATTTACTTTGTCAATCATAAAATAATGTTATTTTGATTTTTGTGGATACCAAAAATAATTGTATGTCAAGCAACAATTCACACCACATATTCCCAATCTTCAAAAATCCAATCTATTATTTTTACCACAAAAAATTCAAATAGCTTATTTTCAAGGACTTATGACGTAATTTTTTTTAGTATGATTTTTATCAAAAAATTATTCATATTTACATATTTACATAAATATAAATTTCATATTCAAATAAAAATTAAGTATACTCAAATAATATAATTTTCTGCAAATAAATTGATGATTGCGTGTGGGAAATCTACTTATATTTTCATCTTTATACAAACTATTCGTATAATATGCAATTTAATCATATAAATAATAAATAAAAGTAATGTAGTTTTTTATACAGTTGAGCAATAACACACCATTCAATATATGTACAAATGCGTATATATGTATTTACGAATTATATATTTGAATGAATGTATGTATTTGGTATATACAATAGTTAGACAAAAATTAGACAATATTTTTGATAGGGACAAAACCGTACAAGTACTGTAGATTATTAAAGTTATTATATACTATGAATTATAATTTATATAATTTTATTTTAGAACACATATGTGTATATATGCATATGTTATAATAACAATTGATGATATAGTGAATTAATTATTAGGTGTGGGGGTGGGGGTGGTAGTAATCCTCTATATGGGGAGGGGTAATGATTATATAATGATTATTATTATTGTATATATTATTTTTTAGAATGCCGCTGACGAAAGTATAATACAATTTATTTTATATATATGTATATATGAATTATTGATATGGGCGGGGGTGGTAGTAATAGGCTCTATGTATGGGGTGGTGTATAAATAAAAGATCCATGTATATTTTATTATACATGGATTTATTTTATGTTTATATTATTTAATTTAGGGAGTTATTTTAGATACAGTGTATTGATTATTTGTGGATAGCACAATGAAGTTATTGATTGCCGACAACAAAGGCGAAAGGTTGATGTTCTTTTTGTTTTCCATTTGGTTATAATTTGTTGTTTTGTCTTGAAAATTCCAATAGGATATATATTTTTTTAATCCTCCGCTTGGATTTATGGTTAGAACAAATGGAATTTTGTTATCTGAGCAGAATTTTTTGAATTCTTCTGCTTTTTCCAAAACGATAGCTTCGTCTGTGGAAAGAGTATTTGTATCGGTGGTTGTACCGTCTATATGGTCAATTTTCATATATATGATATAATTTATAATTTTGCCTCGATTAATTTAGTATCTTTGTTTTCCAAGTTAATATAATTAACATTTGATTTAATGTAGTAGTTATTGGATTTTTTACCAAAGCTAATACTGCCGCATCCGGTATCAATACCCTCTATACCGGAAGGGGTGATATATTTAATTTTCTTGGGCATATAGATTAAACAATTATCACCGCTGACATCTTCAAATATCAAGAAACAATTTACTATAGATTCATAGGGAATCAAGCCAATATTTTCATCTTTGGCTACTTTGTATTGTATTTTTTTCATATATACAATTTAATCTTCGTAATCGTAATTTTTGAATTCTCCGTATCCGCTATAGGATTTAAATATTGTTTTTAATGATTCTATATTGGAATGAACGATAGGTGTTATGATAGCATTATCATGTTTATATTGTTTTTTATGATTGCCGATCAGATTTTCGAGTTGTTGTTCCAAGTCGAATATTTGTTGTTTTATATTATTTACATCCAATTGGCTATTGGCATAATGATGTGCTGCCACCGACAGATTTGACACATTATTTTTATGATCTACGATCTTTTGATATTCAATTTTGAATAATTCGTAAGATTCAACGAGTTTTGGAAAATCTTCCAAGAAGAAGTAAAATCCAATATCCATAGGATATTTGCCTTCAACATCACCGGGGCAACCGCTACTAGTATGAAAGCCTCTAAATCCGATTCCTCCTGTATAATTATTAAAAAGCAAAGAACTTGCAGACTCGCTGATGTCCCTGCTCTTTTTGTAATTAGAAATAGTACCTTTAATTCTCCCGCTCCAACCTAGAAAGCTAGTAGGATAATTTGCATCCTTGCCGCTCCAATTAGTTTTCTTGTTTAGCGGTGCGCCATGAGAATTGCTAACATTTCCAAAAGAAACATTAACTTCAATCTCGCAATCAATTCCCCAGAACTCCTTGGCCTTTTCTTTTACTAGCTTGGGAATGTCTTCGATATTGGTGAGATTTAAGCGAATCCAATCCTTTTTTTCAAGATTAGATTTTTCTGCCAGCTTTTTTTGCTCTGCGGCAATCGCAGCATCTTCCTTGGCTTTGATTGCTGCGGCAGCACTACGTTCAGCTTCGGCTCGGGAGCGGCACTTCTTGCCAGTCTCGGGGCAAATGTATACAGTTTGGGTTTTAATTTCTTTCATATTATTTTACTTCTGGCAGAACCAATTTTTTGCGCTTTAGTTCTTCTTCTTTATGACCATCTACGGTGATCTTCTGCGATCCACTCTTTACCGTCATACTCTTCAATAATCCATTCAACATCATCAGGGATCTCAACGATCTTTAACTCAGAATAAGTACCATTTGCTTTTACGCCAAGTTCATTTAAGACTTCAATTAAAATAGGATCATTTCTCTGAATGTCTCTTTCAGAAAAGTAATTACCATCTTTCTTTTCGTTTAGGTAATAATGATTTATCTTTAAACCTTTATTACGCTGAACAATTAGATTAAGACCTTTCTTCTTAGCGTATAAAAGAACAGCTTCTTCACTAAGACCAAAACCGCCATAACATTTATTTATTACGATTTTCATTTTTCTTAAAGCCTTTGGTTTGCTTTCTGGTGCCGGTGATTTCGTAGCAACCCCAATCAATTTTATTTACTCCAAACTCATAATCAGGAGGAATAATAAGATGATTCTTTAAAATATACTCTTTGATTTTGCGCTTGGCATTGGCATCGCTGCTGTATTGCTTGCCAACGATCTCGGGAGCGAAGTTAGTAGGCTTCTCGCTCTTCTTCAAGCCTTTTTTCGCAGCTTTTTTCGCAGCTTTTGCAGTGCCATAACCATATCCTACTGTATTACCTTCAAAATCACAAACTTGCCACCAATGGATTTCTTCCATTAGTTTGTTTTTTAACTGTGTTATAGCTTCACTTCTGACTTTTTCGAGTGTCTTTCGACGCTCTTCACGCATCAACATATAAGTGTTGTGCATTTGTTCAAAAGCCATATTAGAGAATGCTTCTGTATTAAGTAAATCTATTTTCATAAATTTTAATAATTGCCGGAAAAATAATCTTTGTTGTCGATAACTTTGTCACAAATTTTACATTCCATAGTAGAAATGGTTTTGCGGCTCCAATGACAAGTATGTTTTTCTCCTTTTACAAAGATAGAATGGTCATTTTGACAATGCTCACATGGATCTATGGAACTATCTTTGCAGCACCAAGTGCATCTATATTTAGGATTCATATTATAAAATATGATAGTGGATACACGATGACTACGTATTTCACCTCCCTGTGGAGGTCCGGTGCATTACTTTCGGTTATTTTCCACTAAAAACCTTGTTGGTAGTTGATTCTACTAGATTAGTTTGCTTTTGCAAGCCTTTACTTCATCCTCCTCCCCGTAAAAGGAGATTCAACAAAAAATTATTGCCCATTTTTTTCTCAGTGTAAAGTGACTGAAACCATTATCACTTGGGCGCACTGTATGGTTTGTAGATCAGGTCACTCAGCTATCTAATTTACCGAGAATTCCCAGTACCTCAGATTACGCCTAAGTCAGCGACTGTCCTCATTGCTACAAAATTGAATCGGCAAGATGGAGGATTCGAACCCACCTCGTACCCTCTTCAGGTACTTTACCATGTCTGATCAGAACTCTTGCCGAAAAATTAATGTGCAGTTTATACAGGATTTTCTGCACTAGCCTCTCTATCAGTCTTTATTTACATAAAGCATCAAGCTACGTTCTGTTGGCAAATTAAATGAGCGCGACAGGATTTGATACCTGCATGTGCTGGTGTTCACTATCAGCACGGCTACGTTTCGCATCTTGGATGTCGCCACCCAATAGCCCAGCCTATCCGCCTGAGAATCGCACTACGGTACTGAACCCACCTTGCGCCGACCCTCTCAGCACGGGAATCCTTACCCGCCTAACGGTGCGTCTATCTTCCGCCACGCGCTCAAAATTATAAAAGAACTAAAATGGCCCTCGGGGTTGGATTTGAACCAACTACTCCTGTCAGGTTGCGATCCTTCACAGGTATTTTATACCATATATAAATACTACCCTCGGATAAAATTATAAGGTTGATGGCAGAGTCCCGTCATTTCTCTGCTTTATTTCCCAACGGATTGTCTATAGCCTCATCAACCAGTTTGATTTTTACTGTTGTGTAGATTGGTTACTACATCTCGCTGAAAAAACAGACGGCTCTAGGTTTGAGCTAACAACAGATATTCCATCAAATTTATTAAAAGAACATTAAAAATTGGAGCCAAGGGATGGTTCTTTATCCATCTACAACAGGTTGATCCGATAACCATTCCGGTGTCCTGTGTTCTATCACAATTCATCCATTGGTTATTACAGATGATTGTAGGCGTATTACTCGCACTCTCCTAAGCATTATTTAATTAATCTACTCTACCACTACCAAATTGTCAACAACTTTTTTAAGGAGCGTCAATCTCGACTTCGACAATTTCAATGCCCCAATTTGGCAAATCTTTTCTTTCAGCAATCATCTTTTTAGTTTTGCTAATAAGTTTTTTATCCCAATGAAGATCAGGATGTGTCAAACATTTTACATGCCAAGGCCAGCTACCGCTGTATCTGTCATTGACATATTCTTTGATTTTCTTTTCAGCATTTTTACGCTGATAATACACAGCAGCTTTGTCAAATGGAGCAATGCCATCAGCATTCTGACCAGTGTAAAAGTTGCCGGTAACACTATCCTTAATGAAGTAAAATGTGCGTTTCATTATTAATTTATACAAATAGCATTAGGCTTCTTGCCAACATATTCTTCAAATTGATTGTCAGTATTTTCTTCTACATATCCAAGATCAAAAAACTCTCCATGATAATTTCCCTTGAAAAATCCAATGGTTCCAGCATGGTTTACCTTTTGGAAATTATTACCTTCATCATCAGAAGCATATACAACTAAAACATCTGGATATTCTTCTGCGAGTTTGTTGATTATTTCTGCGTATTTTTTTAATGTCATATTATTTTAATTTTGTTCGTATTGATTTTTGTGATTGTTACTGACCAACCATTGATTTATGTGAGATGCCATACCAGCCGCCATTTGTGGATGTGTTTTCAAAATCGGATTCCATGTCCACCAGAACAAACGATAAACCGTCCAATGATACCAACGAATCTTCATAGTTTTATTTATCTTTATTGTTCAATTTAAAGTGTGGTTTGAACAGATATGTACAAATCATACATAATCCATACATTTGCCAATATCCAATAGGTTTGACACCAAACAAATCAGGCATAATCATGTTCCATATCCACATGATGATACCATTTGCAACAAAGTGTCCAATAATATATCCTATTGCAGTTGTCATATTTTAGTTAGTTTTAAATTCTTTCAATTCAACAAAATCAACTGCGATAATTTGAACATCACCGCCACGATCCCATTCTTTGGCAATCCAATAGACTGCAACCACAGGAAACTCCAATTCCTTGATGAAATCTTCAATCTGAATAGTTTCTGCGGTATCATCAGGAAGAACATTGCCATTTTCATCAATGGGTTCATCATTGTCATTGTAGTCATAACAATCATAAGCAGGAATCAAGCCAAGATTTTCGGCAACATGATGATTGTTGTCATTTTCTTCCAGAACATTCCATGCCCATTGACGGTATTCGTCAATATTTTGAAGAAGTTTTTTGGTCATATCTTTTTAATATTTTTTGGATGAACCGCTTTCCATTTGTCGAAGTAGGTAGCATTATACTTTTTGATAGAAAAGTCAAGTGCATGATCCCACATGGTTCCTTTTTTTCCAGCCCAGACGATTTTACACTGATCGTTTCCCTGATAAAGATAATTTTCTTTTTTACAAAATTTGAATTCTTTTACTTTGGTATCGAAATGATCGAATACAATATATCCTTTTTTGAGCAGAAAATTGACTTTTGCTGCCTTTTTAAGGATATTTCGCCAACGGGCTTTTTCTGATCTATTCATTATTGGTAGTGTTGCAAGTGCAGTACCAAAGGGCAAGCGAAATCAAAGAAAATTTCAGAAGCCAAATTGAAAGTTGACAATGAGTTGCGGTTGGGTTGGGTCCAAGAGTCATCAAAATCGAGCCTATAAGGCCAGAACAACCAACCGTCAAGAGGTTTTTTCTGTCAATTTTCATGGAGCAAGTACCCTTCAGAGCAAAGATCACAGAAGATAGGCCAAGCAGGAATCAAGTGAATCCTGCCATTATCAGGAGCATTGAACCAAGCATTATTAAAAACAGTAGTGATTTCAGGATTCCTTTCTTTAACCATCTTATCTAGCTCACCAGAATCCTTAGAAGTAAACCTCAAAACAATCTTCTTAATCTGGGGCCAATAATAATCCACAGTTGCCCAATAATTTTCCTTTGTAGTCGGGCAAAGATAATCACTAAAGCCTTTCTGGGCTTCTGATACTTGATTATGAAAATTTGCTTGATACCGTTCTGGAACGCCAATGTAGCTCATGTTAATTATATTTAGAAATTGGTTTCAAAAAAATGTGCGTATTCTGGAAATCCTACTTTTACTGTTTCGATTTGTTCTTTTAGTTTATCATCTGACATAGTGAGATCAGAAAACATTCCAATCAACCAATATTCATCTCCATCAGTAAAAAAATGATGATTTTGTGCGATTTTGCTGATGATTTCCAATCGTTGTTCAACTTTCATCGTGGATCGACGATACCAGTTTTTTTTGTAGAGTCAACAACTTTTTTTAGAATTTAATTTATATTTATAAAAAGACAATTATTGGGCAAGGATATTGAATGAATTATGAATTGGTCAACAATGTATTTAAAAAACATTTGGATTTGATGAAAAACAAATTAAATTTAAATGAGGCATCGAATAAAGACGATATTCATTATATTAGAAACATGGGTATTGGAACCAAGTTAAATATTCATACATATGAAGAGAATATTTGGGAAGAGATTGTTGATATAAAAAGAGTAAACCCGGCATATAGTTTGAATGATTGTTTAAGAGAAAGTGCTACGTTTTTAGATTTGATGAATGATATGATGGGAATTCATGTAAATGTTGATCAAATAGATTATACTAATTGTCCTGATGTTGCCGGAAAATATTTAAATAAAAAAGAAAAAGAAAAGTATAATAAATTAATTAATATTTTATCTACTAGATGGATTAATTTATATAAAACAAATTCTAATATTGGACTTTGTTAATATAAAATATTGAATTTATTTTTTGTTATGATATAATATTTGTTATGAAACCACGAGGAAAAAAGTTATATCATACAGATACTCATAGAACTTGTTATGTATGTAGAGATTTGATTGATATCAATAATTTTGTAAAGAGAACGGACGGTACATATTACAGTGCATGTAAAGACTGTAACAAAATATATTATCAATTGAGAAGAGGTAGAGTTAAGAGTGCCGGTGGCAAATACACAAAAAAAGAGTGGAATACATTGGTATCAAAGTATGATAGTTGTCCTATGTGTAATAGAAAATGGAATGAAATTCCTATATTAGAAGGAAGAAAAAGTGTTATTACAATAGATCATATAAAGCCGGTGAGTAAAGGTGGCAGCAATAATATAGATAATTTACAGCCACTTTGTTATAGTTGTAACAGTAAAAAGGGTAACAAATACTAATTAGTTAGTTATATTTGGGGGTAGTGGTGTAATATACTCTCTATGGGTAGGGAGGGATTTGGGTATAAATATTTTATTTATTCGCTATAAGTTTATATTTATAAGAATATGAAATACAAAGATTACTTCACTCATTTACAAGAAATTGATTTTAACCCAAGAATTAAAAAAGATCAACCAGAAGAAGAGTCTGCTATGATAGTATATTCTACTGGAATTGTAGAAAAGGTTTCTCCTAAAAATGGAACTGATTTTCATTATACAGAATTGAATGAAATAGTGGGTGGTCATTTTGAAATTGTATATTTACGTGACGGAGACAAAACTTATTTAATGATATTGAATGATGAAGGAAAGTTAAAAGATCTTCCTATCAATAATATTGCCACCAGTATGTATATAGATGTAACGGGTCGTATGGATACTATTCATGGTGATGTATTGATTTGTAGAATGGATCAAGTTCAATAAGTTATGGATAAATTAAAAAATTCATTGATTGAAGCATATTTTTATGTGCCACGAAGTGTATATCAAGAGATATATGATTATGCGATGGAAATGTATAGAAAATTTAAATTAAGTGGTACAAAAAGAGTTACTGATGCATCATTTCCTCCAAAAGTATTTAAATTAAATGTAAAAGGCACACAATGGGAATTTCTGGAACCTATTATAAAACCAGTAAAGGTACAATTTACATCAGGTGATAATAAAAGTTCTTTTTATTCAGATCAACCCGGAAACCTTCCTGCAATTGTTTCGTTGAATCTAAGAAATACATTGTTCATAGATGAAATTGAACATGAAATTTTGCATCATATACAATTTACTATAAGAAACTATAAATTAAAAAAAGACAAAATAACAAGACCTTGGGGTTATAAACATTCTTTTGGTGGATTGCCTCCAAAACAATTAATTCCTTCTGACATAACTGTGCATGGATACAAAAAAGATTCAGTTGGTAAAAAACGTGTCAGTCATACAAATAGACCAATTGAATATTATCCAGATTTATTGACTGTTATAAGATATCTACAGTTTTGGTTTGCTGTGTATATGGTTAAGAAAGAACCTCCTCATAAATTTTTTGAGTTTGCTGATTATTTAAAATGGTGGAAGACGATTGAATCGGATCAACAAAAAAAGAAAGAATATTTTTCTAATTTTATCAAAGGATTGTCTGACAAAGAAAATTTCAATGCTGCTCACGATACTTTTATTAAATTTAAAAATCAAGGAACCGAGTTTTTTAAATTAATGGTTAAATTGGCGTATGATGCATTCGTCAACAAACCTTGGAATTTTAATCCTTTAGAATTACGTAAAACTTTTGATGATATTAAAGATATAATAGAAAAGCAAAAGTTACAAAAACAAGAATCTGGTCAATCTGAATTTATGTTTAATAAGGATAGATTATATGTATATTCTGATGGTGCGTTATTTGACTTTGTTGACCTTTCGAAAATTCCAATAGAAGATGGTCTTACTTCATCTACGTGGTCTATTTTTGGAGAACTAGGTATTCGTGAAACTGTTAGCGGAACCTATAATTTACCAACAAAGCGAGATGGTATTCGTAGATTATTCAGTAAATTTAAAAAATTGAAAGATGTTGGAGATATTTATGAGTTACAGTTGTCTGGAGATAAAGAATTTACTCCTGATATGATAAAAGAGTTGTATGATTCTATATTTTCGTATTTAAAAACAAAATATTTAAATGCTTTAATTGCTAAAATAGACGAATATGATTTAAAACGAAAAGAATTAGAAACATTTATAAATCAATTTTACTCTTGAATTATGAGATATACTGATTATTACACGCATCTATTGATAGAAAGTGTTGACGATGCTTATTTACAAGCAGCAGAAAGCGAGAATTTAGTATTATGTCAACAAATGGTTGATACGATGGCAAAACAAAATCGTTATAATGTTGGTCCTGTATATCATAATACCACTTCGATTGATTGGGATTTTACAGTTTTTGAGCCACGCATTAAAAAACGATTTGATGGATCAATTGCATCAAAATATGGATTAGTATATTTTTCAGATGAAAGACCGTATGTTCATTCTAAATCTACTAGTAAAACATTTAAATGTTATTTAAAAATACAAAACGCATGGGATTTTAGAAATACATCAGATGTAAATCTTTTGTGTAATTATTTGAATACGTTGAATATCAAAGGTCATAATGTAGATACAATTAGAAAAAGTGTGTCAGATGGACATTGGTCAATGATTGAAAATTATGGAATTGATTTTATAAAAGAACATAACTACGATGCCATAATTATGTTGGAAAGTCCATCAACTCCACTTACATATGCTGTGTTTGACGCAAATCAAATTAAATTAGCAGATCCAATAACATATGATGACTATGGTAAAATAATACCAGTGTCGAATAGATTTGATTCTTCTAACAATGACATTAGATATTAACATTATGAACTACAAAGATTTTTACAATTATTTAAAAGAATCAACTTGGCAAGGTTGGGAAGATATTAATGGTGTTGATAAAGAGGAACTTCAAAATGCTATAAATCATTATATTTCATATATAAAGAACAGTTATAGTGAAGAGTTGAGTAGACCAAAAATAATACGTCTTAAAAAGTTAATTGATGCTATTGATTCTACAGATCCAACAGATGCAGCAAAGATATTGGCTAGATTTTCTATGGAAGAAGTTTTGTCATTAACTGATTTTATTTCTTATAAATTTAGTGATGCGGATAAAACAATTTCATTTTTGTATAATATTTCAGCAAAACATAAACAACCAATAAAAATATCTCAACCGGATATTGTTTTAAAAGATGTAGCCAAATATAATAATAAAAACACTGGTAATATTGAAATATTTGGATTACAGGATCATATACCTGAAATAGGATTTGGCATTGGAAAGCATAGATTCGACAAAGACTTTATTGAATCTACAAAAAATACCAATGAATTTTATATTGACGCTGGTCAAAATTGGAAAATTGTTAATTTTCAAGAAGTGTTGGAAAAAATAAAAGATGCAATAAATAACTATTATAACCAACATTCTAATTTATGAAATACAAAGATTATTATAGACATTTAAATGAGGATCTTAGAAGTGAGAGTGATGATTACTATTATCACATTACACTTGCTCCGTATGTTGAGAGCATATTGAACACTGGATTACAAATAGGAAAGAATCCAACAGTAAGTAATTATAGAGAGCACAGTAAAGGAAAATTATTTTTATGTGATATTGGTGTTGTTGATTGGTGGAAACACAATATAGAAGCACATGCATTTGATCAGTTTGATGATTCTCGTTTTCATAAAGTTGCCGTGGTTAAAATTAAAAAAGATAAATTGAGTGATGTATATGTAGATGAAGTTGGAAGTGAAGACAGTAGAGGTAATTGTTATTATGTAACAAAAAATATTCCAGCAAACATAATTGAATTGCATGAAAATGAAACTGAAAAACTTAATAGTATCAAAGAACTAAACAATGAGGTACTAGATCAAATGGTTAGTGTTGCCCAAAAAGAATATGACTATTGGGTGCAAGATGAGGAAGGACACAACGAAGAATTGGGTCATGGAGGTATTTGTCATTTGATTGCAGAAGAATTGATTACAGTTTTATACAATAACAACATAGAAAATTGTCAAACTGTATGTAGCACGTTCGAACAACATGTTTATGTTGTTGGCAAATTTGCAGAAGGTGTATATCAAATTGATATACCTTATAGTGTCTATGAAACTGGAGGAGGGTACACTTGGAAAAAGATACCAAATGTAGTTTTTGAACGAGGTAACATTGTTATTAGCCGCCTTGATAGTGATCCAGATAGTTTTGAACAATATACTGATGAAATATGAAATATACTGATTATTATAGTGATTTAAATGAGTCTATAATTAAAAAAGTAGATATAGAAGATTTGTTGCCTGATAAGGATAATATGGAAACCGCTGTTGATTCTTTAAGTAAAGGAATGTATTCACCAAATAAAAGACCAATAGAAGTGTATGCTAGTGATGACAAATATGTAGTGGCTGACGGACATCATAGATTATTACAGGCAATAATTAGTGGAGAAGCGTCTGTTGATGTTAAAGTTTTAGACTATGATAAACCAATGAGTCGAAATGGAACCATAGAACTTGATTTATACGATGGTAATTATTATGGATTAGATAATAAATTAGAAAAAGGATGGTTAATTAAAAGATTATAATTTATATATTTATAAGAATATGAAATACAAAGACTATTACAACCACTTGTTAAGCGAATTAACTCCCGATATTGATTTAGTCGGTAAAACTGTACATGCTGATAGCACACCTTTGAGAGATTTAGACGTATCTGCTGTTGGAAAAAACATAGTGATGTTTAGAGAGAACAATCCAAATTCATATTTTGGAGAAGGTTTTACATTGGTATATTTTATGGACAGTGAAGAATCTGCACAAGATATGAAAGACGGTAAAATACCATATTTAATGGTGCCGAGTGGAACTTTTAGTAGTGGAGGAAATCCTATAACAGATATTTGGAAGTCACGTTTTCAAAAACCCGGAACTGAACATATCTTAGGAGTATTACAAGGATTTTCAAGTGAAAATGATATTTTTATTGATATGATTACTGTTCGTCCAAAATATCAAAAGAATACTATTGGTCAAAAATTGGTAGACATTATAAGAAAAGAATTTCCAACTGCAAAAATAAGTCATTCAGGTACAACAAATGCAGGTTCCAAATTTGTAAAATCATATCAAAAAAATGTTCCACCTGAACAATGGATAGGGAAAAAATAATATGAAATATAAAGATTATTACACTCATTTATTAAATGAAAGCATGACGGCAACCGTATCTGATCGTGATTATCAAAACGAACAACGTCAAACCATTCTAGGATTGTGCCATATATTGACACATTCTGTTATTACTCCAATATTTAATAAATTATCATCTGAAGATTTAAATTATTTTCGTGAAAATAGAGTTATGGATATTCTAAGTCCAGACGGTGATGATTATGATAAATCTACAGGAACTATTAATTTTTACACATCCGCGTTTAAAGAAGATATTGTTAACAAGATACTTGAAGGAATAAAATATTTCTCTAAAGATTTAAATATTGAACTTGGCAATTTTAGAGGACCAGAAAAAAGTCGTTCAAATAGAAGTTTAGTAATTAGAATACCAGTAGTTAAAAATAATAACGTATCTAAATACATTCCAGAAATACAATTAGCAAATCACAATGCTCGCTTAGTGTTTGGTAAATTACTTCAATTACCGAATTTTGAAGAAGGATATACAATTAGTCCAGTTGATTTATCAAATGCTATAAAACGTGTTGAAGATAAAATAAAACAAGATGATGAATTTTTATATAGATTTTCAAGTCCTACATCTGTTGACAAAGGATCAAGAGGGGTAACAATCATAACTGGAGGGCAAAATCCTGCCTATTTTATTAATATTTTAGATAGATTGAAAGAATTAGTTGAATATGCTATTGAAAACGGAAACTTAGATATTGTAATTTATTAATATGAAATATACTGATTATTATAATGATTTGTTGTCTGAAATGGAATTTAATGTTAAACCGTATGGTGAACATCCACACGGAATTGTTGGTTGGAAAGGAAAAATGGTATGGATGTCTCCTGACAAATTTCTTTCGCTGGCATATCCATTGGATGTTCCATATGAAGATTCATTAAAGTCATTGAGGCAAGCAATGAAACTTGGTAATTCTATTCCACATCTTATGTTGCATGTTGATATGGAAAAGAAAAAAGTGATTGGTCACGAAGGTAGACATCGTGCCAAAGTGGCTAAAGAATTAGGTATAGAGAAGGTTCCTGTTTTTATTTATACAGGAAATTATACAAGAACTCCTAATTGGACTAAAGAAGATCAAGACACTGTTGATAATTTAAAATTTGCCCCTGAAAAATAATGCTCATGACTACACCTTGTATAAGAGTTTGTAAATTAAATGACGATAAAGTCTGTATTGGATGTGGGCGTACTTGGGAACAAATACGTGATTGGATTGGTTATACAGATACAAAAAGAAAAGAGGTACAAGAATCTTTAAAAGACTTTGTACCTCGTATTAAAAGCAGATTTTCTACAGAAAACTAAAAGTAAGTCTCTGTGAACAAAAGTTACATTTATAGTGTTTTCCTCGTTGAGAAATATTGTTGTGCATTCTCTTTGTGAGATACAATTCTCGACAACCACACTTGTATTTATATGGAGTTTTTACTGCATAGTTGTGACATCGTTTGGCAGGAATATTCAGCACATTTTCCATAACATGCTTCCATTCTCTTCCATGTGCAGTTGCAGATGAATAAATCTTATTCACGATCAAATGTGCTGCCTCATGTTGAGGAGTATCTTTGATAAATTCATCAAAATTATCTTTGGCAATCTTAAGATTCAAAGAAATTTTATTTTCTGAATAATAAGCTCTTCCAGCCGCCAATCCCTTCAGGGTGAAGACCACTCGTGGTCTATCAAACTTTTTATTGTAATATTTCTCTGCTTTCTCGAATGCTTCTGCAATTTTACTTTCACATTGATGTATGATTTCGATTTCAGTCATGCGTACAGATTAGCTGGGAGAAATCGAAAGTCAAGGGCTATTTTTTGAAAGATATCGAACCGCTTCCTGAAGAAGTTCTATGTCATCGTTGAATTTGCCAAGTCCCAAATTACAATTATTGCAGATGTATCCTCTAAAAGTATTATTAAAGTGGCAGTGATCTAAAATCCAATTTTCTGTGTGATTTTTACAAATTGGACATTTTCCTGCTATTGGAGGTGGATTATCTCCTCTTAACTTTTTTCTTAATAATGCAAGTTGTTTACTACATTCTTTACAAGTATTTTTCCTACCTGCTTCGTTTGTACTAAAAAACGGATATTCTTCGATATCTTTAACTATCTTACAAGATCTACATATTTTTTGTTTAGGATAATCCATCACAACTATACATATAATATAGTCTGTTGATGTTTTAGTCAATTTATTATACTAATTTTACTATTTATAATGTATTATGCGACGTATTTTTGAGAATTATAAAACACAAGCAGAAAAGTTTGCTAAATCTGGTATCAACAAGAATATTGTTGCTGATTATTTAAGAAAATTTAAAATTATTAGTGATGCCAAGTATAAAGTAGCAAGTGAATCTGACATACCAAATGTGTTTGTTCCAAAAGGAAATTCTCGTTTTGATATTGATAAATACAAATCATTTGAAGAATTAGAAGCATTGGTTGACTATGTTTTAGGTCAGGTAGATATATCAAAGCAAAAGGGAGAAAAAATAGAAGATATTGAAATTGACGCTAAACCTTTGATTGAAAAAAATGGATTGCAAATTTTTTATGCAAAAGACAAGCATGCTTGTATAAAATACAAAGGTGGTGGTCCGTATAGTTGGTGTGTTTCGCGTGATGATTCTTCTAACATGTACAACACATATAGATTCAAACATCATGAACCTGCGTTTTACTTTGTAAAAGATATAGAAGCAACTAAAAAAGAATTTAGTAAACCATTTAATGGTTCATTTATAAATGAATGGCACTTCATGGTTATTCAAAAAACTGTTCACGGAGAATATGTAGTTACAAGTGCAAACAACAAGGGTGATGAATTGATGTCATGGGATGAGATTGTATCTGTTCAACCAAAATTACAAGGAATGGAAGAATACTTTCAATCTGTTCCATTGACTACTCGTGAAAGAGAATTATATAAAAAATTTGAAAATGGAATTGATGACGCTGAGTTTAAAAAATTAAATTATGAGGATAAATCTTTTTATTTGGATATTGCTATTCCACATAATGAACTAAGTGATTCTCAATTTTTAGATTTGCCCGATGATTTAAAAAACAAATACATTAGTTTTGGTATTGAATTAACAGATATAATGTATGCATATGTTAAAACTAAAAAAGACTTATTGAAACGATTTGTAGAAATAAGTCTGAGAGTTTTAGATAGATACGTAGATTCGAAAATCGACAAAATTGGTCAAAATCAATTACATTCAATTTTGAATACAAAAATTGGTATTGATTATGTAAAAAATCTATCTAAAACAAAAGATATTATTTTGGTACTATTAAAAGACGGACAAGCAGCTAAAGTAATCGAATTATTTGATAAAGATTCTATTATCAAAAGTATAGACCGTGATCTTATTTTTAGAAAATATCCAGCAGCATTATTTATATACAGTGATGAATCTAATTGGCCTTCTATAGAAAATTTTCTTGGCAGAGAAAAGATGTCATCTTTAAAAATAAGAGATACAGGAAAAGTTGAACAATCTCCTGATGCCTATCGTAGAAGAAGACAATTTAACTTTTTAAAATTATTATTAAAATATAGATCGACGTTTGAGCTTCAAGAAATATTAGATGTTTTAGTGTATAATCATGACGATGAGAATATATTATTTTATTTAGATTTATATAAGAACAACAAAATTATTATTCAAAACAAAGATCAAATTGTAAAATTTTTGTCAGACCTTATTTTATATGATCATGCAGGTAATATGATTAGCAAAATAATGTCAACTTTAGGATATGATATATTATCTAAATTAGATACATCAGTTTATACACGATTATATTCTTTAGTGACAAAGAAAAATAAAAATATTGCGAATAACATTTTTCTTCCTATTCTAAAAAAGAAAATAAAATCTTGGTTTGAAGTAGAAAATCTAAAGCGTATTGCAAATATTTCTACAACAGAAGCAATAACTTTATTAGGTGGACCGAAGGAATTTAAGAAAAATATAAAACTTAGTCAGTATGATGTTTCAACTACATTATATAACGCAAGATCAGATAGTGAATTTAGGTATTTAGCATCTTCAATGAATTTAGATTTAATAATTGGTTCGTATGAATTGAATCCAATTTTAACAAATGTTGATATAAGTGTTCCTTTAATTTTTAGATATCTAGGAAAACAAATTATTGCTGCGTTTACTGAGTATAATTTTCTTTCATTTTTAAATAAACTCAAAGAACGCGAGCCTTATACAAAAAATTATAACAAAAGACATGAAACATTTGTTGATGAATACGTTAAATATGGAGGATTAGTAAATGCTACCAGTTCTTATGTTGTACTAGGAATATTAGAATATTGTAATCCTTTGAAAATTTTGCCGTATATAAATGCAATTGGTGCAGATAGAATAAACAATGTAGTTGGATTTGATGGTTTGATGGTAATACTAACTAGAAAAGATATACCTTGGAAAGATGTTGTAAGTATTTTAGGACCAGTATTTGCAAATGAATTCGTAAATACAAAATCATATCAATACGCAAGTTATATACAAAAGTTGGTTTATGACGATCCACAAAAAGTACTAGATTTATTAAATTATGTAAACGGAAATAGTTTAAGCGGTGATAAAATATATGCTTTGATAGTAAATTTACCAACCGTTGCTTATGATGATGAATATAGACTTAATTATCTAAATACAGTGATTGAAAAAATAGGTGTAGATAATGTTAGAAATTATATACTAAAAAATTCAGAATCGGTTCTCAACAGGATAATTGGATTTTGGACGGAACGTGATTTATATATAAAAGCTCTTATTAATGTACTTGGAGTTGATTATCTCAGAGATTTTATTACAAAACGTAATTATAACAATTCGATAATAAAAGAAGATCATGAAATTTATTCTCAATTCTTCATGTAATACGTTTAAGTAAGATATCTTCAACCACTCTGGGCACGAGATAATATAATTAAAAAAGATAATATCATGTAAGCTATACACTATTTATTCACATGAATCGTTTAACAATAATTGATAAAACAGGCAAGAAAAAGTTAGTCAACGTTCCAAGTTGGGATACTGGATATTTTGTTGGAGCAAGCAGTAATTATGCAGATGTTGCATATTCATTGGCACCTTTATTATATTTGGATAGCGGTAGAACAGACAGTTATGCTGGAAGTGGAACGACATGGAATAATATCAGTGGCAGTAGCACATATAACGGCACTCTTACTGGATCAGTGGGTTATCCTACATATTTAACATCTAGTGGAGGAGTATTAGATTTTGCGAGTGCAAGTGGTCAATGGGTACGTGTTAATGATTTAGGTTCTTTGCCTACTTTCAGTGTTATTTCATGGGTAAATTTTGACGTTGTACCTCAAGCTGGAACGAATGCAATAATAACAAATAGATATCAAGCGGGAGATTCTTATGTTAATTTCACACTTGGATCTTTTGGATTAGATAATAAAATAGTTGGTGGGTTTTGGAATGGTGCATGGAGATATCCAACGGGATATACTGTAAGTACAAATACATGGTATAACTTTGCTGTAACATATGATGCAAGTACAATTAGATTTTATGTAAATGGTAGTGAATATTCAAATTTAAGTTATGCTGCCACAGTTGGAACAAGCACTAGAGGAATTTCTATTGGCAAGCGTTGGGATAGTAGTATTGCTGGTGATTTTATTGATGGTAAAATTCCAGTGGCTATTGTTTATAATAAATTGTTAACCGCAACTAATATATCTGATATTTATAATCAGTTCAAATCAAGATATACATGAAATACAATTTTTATATTAATAAATGGTTGACCGAAGCAATTGTAATGGGAATACGTCCTGATATAGATCCATTACCGTTAAAAGATACGGATGTTGTTAGAGTTTATCATGGTTTTGAAAATCCTTTAAATGCTGTTAAATTTTGTAAATATGGCGTTAGTGGAAAAGAATTAATAAGTAGAAATTATAGTTATGAAAGTAATAACAATCCATATGGGTTATTTGTTACTGGACACTTAAAAACTGCTAAAAGATTTACGTCGGCAATTACTCTTGGCAAAAATGAATATGATGAAGATGTTAAATTAGCAGTTATATTAGAATTTCAAACAAAGGCATTTAATTTAGAATCTCCTGTTTGGCCGGGAGGAAGTTACACTGGATGGGGACAGTATTCCCAATATTGGAGTGGCGAAAATCTTTCAAGTCAAATGAAAGATAGAGAAAAGGCAAGATTAAAAAATAGAGAAGATATTCTACAGTCTCATAGAAAAGATTTGGAATTTGCTAAACTCAGTGATAGACCAGAATTGGCGTTGTCTTTATTTTATAGTGGAGAATATCAAGCATTATTCGTAGGTGATTTAAATCCAAACATGATTCGTGCAGTTTGGGTTTTTGAATCTGGACTTAATCCTCAATATGGAGATTTCAAACGAATGAATCGTAATGATTTTCTTAAAAAATACGAGTATTTGCTATCTGATAAAAAATTTACTCACGGTACAAAAAAAGATGCCAGTAATAAAGTGTATCTTCCAACTGACGATTGGAAAGGAATTGAAGATTTCGTCGAAAGATTTTCAAAAAAACAAAAATATAAAAAAGAAGATATTGAAAATTATATTCAATGGGCGTTGAAAAATAATAAAGATAATTTAATTGATCAACTTGAACAAAATTTGTGGCCTAAACAATTAAAACAAGCGATTATAGATCTTGAATTAGATCCTGAGCAAAAATATTTTATTCCAGAAGCAATATGAACTATAAAGATTTTTTTAAACATTTAACAAAACAAAGCGATGATGCAGAGCATGCACAAGCATTAAGAACTACTGGATTTTGGGGAAAACAAGGCGCAGGATGTATATTTCTTGCAAAAGATACCAAAAGAATATTGCTTCCGTTTAGATCTCGTGCAGTAGAACAACCTCATACATGGGGAGTTTGGGGAGGTGCTATTGATAGTAATGAAGATCCTGCTACTGCGGTTAAACGAGAAGTTCAAGAGGAAGCTGGTTACGATGGTAATGTTGAATTAGTTCCTCTTGTTGTTTTTGAAAAAGGTACATTTAGATATCATAACTTTCTTGCGATTGTAGATAGTGAATTTGAACCTAACTTACAATGGGAAACTGAAAATTTTAAATGGGTAGAATACGGAAATTGGCCAAGTCCATTACATTTTGGATTGAAATATTTGATAGAACATTCTGGACAAAAAATACAGGATATTATAAACAATTTAGCCTAATATTTATATAATATGATAAGTTTAAAACAAATTTTATTTGAAAATTCTTTACCCTCAAGTGAAGAACAACTTGACGAATATGCCAAAAAGTTTTTGTCAACTATTGACCATCTTAAATCCAAGAAAAAAATATTGTTATTGACTACCAGTAATAGATGGTCAAAACATGAAGATGACGTTCCGAAATCAACTCAATTAGCAAAGTTAACACAAACATTGATAGGGTCTGATAAATGTGAATTAATTGATGTAAGTAAATTAAATATATTTGTTTGTGAAGGAAATGTTAGTAGCAATTCAAAATATGGAGGAAATCACTGTGGCACAAAAGAGGCATTATTAAAAGATAAAGATAAAAACCCAACCGGATATCATCGTTGTTGGGCAAGTTTAAATGAAAAAAATGATGAACTTTGGAAAATAAGTAAGCCTTTATTTGAAAGTGACACTGTTTTATTTTTTACATCTATTCGCTGGGGTCAAACAAATAGTATTTATCAAAAATTAATTGAAAGATTATGTTGGATTGAAAATCGTCATTCTACGCTAGGAGAAGATAATATTGTAAAAGATATAGAATCTGGAATAATTGCAATAGGGCAAAATTGGAACGGATCAAATGTTGTAGAAACACAAAAAGGTGTGTTCAGCTTTTATGGATTTCAAGTTCCTGATGTATTATCATGGAATTGGCAATATACAGACGACTCTAAAGATGAAACTAAAAAGTCATATGATAATGCTATTAAAGTATTTGATAATACCTTTTTAGAAAACAGATAAAAATATTGACATCTGTAATCTTATGTGTTATAAGATTATGAATGGCTACAATATTACCTTCAAAATCGATTTACTATAATGACGTTAACTTAATTGCTCAACCGTCAGTGGTTGAAAGTCGATCACAAGTTCCTAGAGAATTAAACAGGATTATAGTAAGTCCGATGCATGCAGTTGTTGGACCGAAATTCAGTAAAATAGCAACTGGATTGGGATTGACAGTTTGCCAGCACAAGTTCTGCGACATTGATAATGCAGTTCTTAATTTTTCTACAGTTGAGAAAAAGCAAAATTTATTTGTTAGCATAGGATTAAATGACTGGGAACGAGCTAGAGAATTAGCAGAAGAAGGTGCAACCAATTGGTTAATTGATTGTGCAAATGGTTATCTTCCACAAATAACCACGGTCATTCAAAAATTACTTAAAACTCACAAGGTAAACAGATTGATTGTGGGTAATGTTATGACTTCTCATGGAATTTTATTGTATGAGCAATTTACAAAAGAGGTAAATGAATTAATGGTAAGAGTAGGTATTGCTGGAGGAAGTGCTTGTAGTACAAGTGATGCTACTGGATATAATCGTGGCAATATAACAGAAATCATACAATGTAGTGACATTGGAGATCAGTTTAATATAAAAATAATTGCAGATGGTGGTATTAAAAATGGAAATTATGCCGCCAAAGCATTTGGTGCAGGTGCTGATTATGTAATGATGGGTGGTTATTTTGCGAAAGCCAAAGAAGCATATACATGGGAAAACGGAGACGGTACTTATTGGGGAGGGGCTAGTACAAAACAACAACAGTTGTATGGTGGTATTAGACGACACAGTGAAGGTAAAGTATATGAAGTTGAAAGATCTACAGTTAAATCTCTTGATGAACTTGTAGAAGATTTATGGGGAGGACTCTCTAGTGCAGTAAGTTACAGTGGATATGCCTCATTAAGTGAATTTATATCTAACGGAGTATTTGAAATAAAAGAAAACAGTTTGCCGCCGGGAAAATAATATGAAACTAAATAAACAACAAAAAGAAGCTATTAAAGCTACCAGAGAAACTATTGAACAATTGGAAGATCTTCAAACAGAATGTTTTGAAGCATTATGTGATTCGTTATGTAAATCTCTAAAAATAGAAAAATTATCAATAAATCAATCTGATTGGTTATTTGAGTATGTATACAATAATAGCGATCTAAGTCTTAGAGTTTTAGAGGAAAAGTTAAACCACTAAATTATAAAGACTTTTTTATATCTTGTATATTTTATAAGACCATGTATGATAAGAGCATATGAACGCACAGCATGTTAAATACACAGTAGAATTTGATATACCCATTAAAATCGATGGATATACAGTTAATCCAACTGCATTTGAAATGATAGATGCGTTAATAACTCAAGCGATAAAGGCTCAAAATTTCTATTTTAGAAAAGACAAAGAACCTTATTTTGTCTCACGAGCAAAAAATATTAATGTTTCACATATAAGTGAAGTAAAGCAAATTTCAATAGACAATCTATAAAATGGCTAAAAAAATTAAAAAACCAAAAGTTAATGAAATTGATGAAACCCAGATAAAATATTTCATTAGTAATACTCCAATTCCTGTTATTATAACGTTAGATGAACAAGTCTTATTTAAGACTACAGATGAAATTTTAAAAGATCTTAATTCTGAGAATCCAGAAACCATTTCCAAGCACAAAAGAAACGTTGAAAAATCTCTAGAATATCTTATTTTAGAAGGATTTGTAGAAGAATAATCACAATAAATTAACATTTGAGCCACAAGTTTACATCAACTTGTGGCTTTTTTGTTATATTTATATCTAATATGAGTTTTTACAAACATTATTTTAGATACTTAACCGAAGCCGTGTCCGACCCTTTTGTGCTAGGAAGTGTTGGTAGAAAAAGTTATAATTTGGGTCAAATAGAGACTATAATTGCTACTGACGATGATGCTAGACATCCACAAGCTATGGCTGAAAGCGGAATAACATGGAGATATGTTCCTGAACTTCAAAGATTAACTTTCTGGGAACCTCCTACTGATGAAGAAGTTGAAAAAGTAAAAGAATGGTTAAAGAAGAATAATTATATTTTAAAGAGAGTTGCAGTTTCAACGGATCCTTCATACAGATATGGCAACAGAAAAACTTACAAAATGACACAAACTCCACCAAGCGAATTACAACGCAGAAGAGATTTAGGATTGACTTCAGATGGTGTAATTGTCAAAGAAAATAAACCAAATGAATGGAGTGCAGTTGTTTTAGACAAAGAATCTCAAAATAAACTTAAAAACTTGTTTTCGTCTTTTGTTCCTGAAGGATGGACAATTAGAGCACATCATATGACCATAGATCCTTTTAATAAGGTAGATGAAGCAAAAGTAAATACTCCTGTAAATTTGATGGTTACTTCATTCGGTATGAATGAAAATGCGTGTGCTGTAAAAGTTGTTGGTTATAAAGATAAAACAAATAATTCATTTCCTCATATTACAATAGCATACAACAAACCAAATGGTGCCGAGGCAAAAGATAGTAATTCAATTAAAAACTGGAAGCCTATATTACATCATATATTGTTGAGTGGTACAATTCAAAACTTAAAAGGATAATATAATGAACGAAACAATTAATAATTTTATTAAATTTGGATATCATTATACTTCTAGAGAAAATTATAATAAAATTAAAAATGAAGGTTTAAAGATCAATCAGACAAATCATTTAACAAATACTTTTGGTGCCGAACCTGAACAAAACTGGGTTAGAAGAGCATATGGTTTAACACCAATATTTCTTGGTTTAAACCCACTAAAACAATTTGGTCCAAGAATAGCAATGGGATCAAGTTATGATTGGGTATTATTGAAAGTTGACGTTAGTGGATTAGATATCGCTGCTGATTTAGGATTATTAATTGATTATGGTGCTTATATTGAAGAAAATGGATTTTGGTTTAAAAGAAAACCTAATTGGTTGGAAGCAGATGAATATAGTTATGAGGATTTACAAGGAAGTGATACGTTTAATTTACAGAATGTAATTAAAAATACAGGAACATTTGTAGTATTGGAAAATATAGCACCAGAAAGAATTGATTTAATTGATTATGCAGGAAGATTATCGTTGAAATCAATTCTGTCTAAAATAAAATTTTAATATATTTATAATTATGATAAATTTATCTGACTACGCTAGGCTTTTGGTTGAGCAAAAATTAAGTGATTCCCAAATTGGATCAATTGTTTATAACTTGTATCGTTTAAAATTTGATCTTGATACTGATCAAATAGAACTATCCGCAGCAAAACGAATACACAATTCAGAAAAAGACTGGCAATTTTTTAAAGATGACCACGTTTCAGTTAATTTAACTTTTATATATTATAAGAACAATAAAAATATTTTTGTAAATGTTGTTAATGATTTGAAGAGATATAAATTTTCTACAAGTGAAGTAGATTCCATAAATAAAATTGAGGATGAAGAATTGTATGCAGACTTAATGAAAAAAGGCGATGTAATGCCTCATTATGGATTAACTAAAGACACGTTGTTAAAAAGAGACAATCAAAATTCTTTTGTAGCAACAATATCTATTTGGAAAACCAATCCATACGAATATGAAAAGAAATATAAAATATCTCCTGCTCCAGATGTGTATTTTAATGTTGGTGATTTCTATAATAGAAAAGGTGCTCCTATAACAAATTTAGAAGACTTGGTAGATCTAGTAAAGAATAAAATAGATAAATACTTAGGTGGAGGTAGTAAAGGAAATGACGGTGGAGGAGATGATACTCCCGCTCCACAACCACCTGCTCCTAAAACAGGAAAACTTGTAACTGTATGAAATATATTTCTTTCTATAAAGAATTATTTGAAAGATATGCTGGAAGCAAATCTCTAAGAGGAATTTGGTATCACGGAACCAGTACCAAATATTTACAAAGTATATTATCTCAAGGATTGATTCCTTTTCCTAAAGAAAAGAGTTGGGATGTTGATCCTGATGCATCGTCTGACTCGTTAGATCGAACAACATATGGTGGTATATATGTTACAAGAAATCTACTGACTGCATACAGTGCAGCATGGAGAACCGCGAAAAAAACAAACGGAAATAGATTGATTGTAATGATAGACTTACAACCAAAAAGTTTGATAGCAGACGAAGATGATGTTGCTAGATACTTTACAAATTATAATACATTAAATGCACTTTTTTATTATAAAATTTATAAGTATGGTACAAATTATACAGAATATTTAGATGGATTAGCAAAAGAAAAAGAAAAATTTGCAGATGATATAATTAATAAAATTAAAAGTAGTTATGATATTAAAGATAATCCTAATTTAATTTTAAGATTAAAAGAATTAATAAAAAATGAAGGCTATGTTGCAGCTATTACACGAATAGTTTCGTATTATGAAAATTCAGGCTATGGAAACCAATGGCACCGTTGTTGGGATACTAGAGAAATAGATATTAAAGATATTCCTCCGTTGCCTTCTAAAGAAGAAGGAGAAAGTTTATTCAGAAACTTTATTCAAAAATTTACAAGAACATTAAAACAAATAGCTACTCTAAGTGATTTTTCTCAAAAAGGAAGAAGTCTTCAACCTATTAGATTTAGTGGAAGTAATAAAATTGTTTGTATTATTGAATTGATAGAAAATCCAGCGGAACCTACTAAAATAAAAATACACTATGGTTCTTTGCCAAATGATTTTATTAAACAATATAAAGAACGTATTAGAAGTGATTTTAATCCAGACGAATTGATAGTTGAATCAGTCGTAGATTCATTTGAATATGATAATAAATATATTGAAGTATTTAAAAATCCTACATTGAAAGAATTAAAAAGTTGTATTTCATTTGATGAATTTGGTGCGTTTTTACAAGATAACGACATTTATACATTTGATAGAATGTCTGTTTATCATAAAGCTGTAAGACAAAGAAATAGAAAACATTTAGACCAAGCGTTAAGTTTATTGGTATGGGTAGAAACTAATGGATATTCTGTATTAGTTACTGATAACAACGCTTCTACAAAATGGAATCATAATCCTGATACAGAAAATTATATCAGAAATCATCCTTTCTTTAAGGGAAAAGTTAAAGATGTTCTATTTTTTGATCAAGATATTGTGGGCGATTGGTCTTTATTAAAATCTAAGTAACTACGCATGGTATTTTATCGAAGTCCAATCCGTATTCTTTACATAATTCCAAGCATTTTGTATATGCTGCAAATGCTTCTTGTTGATTAGAACTGCGACTTAATGCTTTTAATTTTTTGATCTTCTTGAACATATCATGCGTTAAATTGCCGTATATAAATTCTTCCATTTCTGGTGCATTTTCGGAGCCATCTTTTGATTCAGATTCATGTTGTAAACTACCGTATTGTTTGTTTTGTGTTTCTAACAATATAGAAGGATCTTTGTTTATATCTTCAGCCAAACGATTGAAATTTATTTTGTTTGCATCTGGATGTTCTCTCATTAAGAAATACAACATGTTTAAAATTGGAGTTCTAACAGTGGGATAAAATATAGATTGTTTTTCTAGTATTTCTTCTTCAGAAAATCCTTTTTTCTTTCCTTCTTCAAGAAGTAATTGTAGCTTTTTTGTTCCTTCATTAACTTCATCAACATATTTGCCGCTGTAGTTGTTTGCAGCATCAGTAAGTGATTTATGTGATTTTTTGATACTTGCCACTTGTTCTTTTAATCTCTCAGCAAAATCAGGATTGTTTTTAAAAACAGTCAATGCGTAATCGTTCATATATACATATATATAAATCAATGTTGACAAAGTGTATTATTTTGAGTAAATTGAAGATATGAATGAAACAACAGAAAAATTAAAACTTTTTGGTACTCGTGCAAATAGAATATCTACTGAAGAGATGATTATTGTTTACAATGAAGTATACAATCAACTAAATAATATTTTCCTTAAGATACAACTCAGTAAATTTCTTCCTGATAAAAAAGATCATGGAGATATAGATATTGTGATTCAAAAAAATGAAAATCAACATCCATCTGAATATATTTATCGTGCTTTATCAAATAATGTGATTGACGAGAATTTTAATGGTCCAATATACAGTATATTATATAATTCACCGATAATAAACAAATCAGTTCACATTGATTTTATATGTTCTTCTTATCAAGAATTTGATACTAATTTAATGTATCTAGATTATAATGATTTTAGCGGAGTACTAGGAGTGCTCGCTAGAAAATTACATTTTAGTTATGGATGCACTGGTTTTTATAAAATTTATGTAGATAAAAGAAGTGGGCAATACAATTATATTAAGTTATTTGATAATTTATGGGATGGATTGCGTGTTTTAGGCTATTCAGGAGTATTAAACAAATACTTAGAAATAAAAAATATAGATGATACAGTTGAGTTTATAGCATCAAGTCCATTTTTTGATAGTTCTTATTATGCGGAAGATGCAATATTAAACAGAAGTGATCGAAAACGTTTGAGAAGTCATAGAACAACCGCGTCTAATATAAGAAAAAAATTATATAATTTACAAAAACAAAGAAATTTACAGTTTGAAGAAGATTCTTTCTTTAAATTATTTTATCAACATCACTATTCTGAATATGAATTAAAGTGTCAACAAATTGAATCTTTTGCTCATAGAAAAAGAAAATATGATGGTAACTGGATAATGAAAGAATTTAATTTGAAACCGGGGCCAGTAATTAAAAATATACAAGATCATTTATATCAAACTTATAATAATCAAATAGATGATCAATCTGAAGATATTATAAAAGAAAAGATAACTAATTATTTAAATTTTATTTAACATAACCCACGTTTTAAAACGTGGGTTTTTTTGTTATTATTTTATATATGTTTATTGGTTTATCTTCTATTTATAAGTGTGACTAGTGAATTTTTAAAGCATTTAATAAAAGAAGTAGTTTCAGACGTTTATGAACAACAACGTATTGACACATTCATTTCTGAATTTAAAGATTTTGATGTAAAGGAAGCTAAAATAAAATTGAAATCAATGGAAAGAAAACTTATTGAGCTAAAAAAGAATGCGTCAAAAGATTTATTTACAAATGAAAATAAAAGGTTGCTTGTTTACAGAACGTTTTTAGAAAAATACTCTTCTTTAAAAAGTAAAATTGCTAAATATGAAGAAGAAAAACACATTGTAAATTCATTAGTAATAAAACATAAAGATCATATTTTGAAAAAACATAATATGATGATATAATTAGAAAGGTATTTATGATTGTAGCAGGAGGAATAGTAACATTAAAACCAGTGGGTGGAGTAGTTTCAAATAACCCAAATATGAGCGTTTCACAAGCAGATGCCGAAGCAAAAGCTAAGATTGAAGCACAAAGACAAGCTCAAATTCAGGCACAAATAGATGCTTTAGCAGCAAAACATCAATCTCAACAAACTGAGAAAAAATGGTCAGTTCCGTTTAAATAATAATATTTATTATATTATGACCAAAGAACAATTTGATAAATTTATATTAGAACAACTTCATGAAGCTGAATTAGAAGAAGGAATCACTTCAAAATTAGGAATATTTGCATTGATGGCAGGTTTGCTTTCTAATCCAGTAGATGCAGGAGTTGTTAAAAAAGGAAGTAAATCAAAAAAACCAGTGTCCATTTCAAAAACAGTTGTTCGTCAAACTCCTTCTAAAGTAGATTCTAAAAAAATAGATGTGGATTCTAAAAAAATAGATCTAGAAAAAGAAAAAGAAAAAAAACAAAAACTTCAACAATTAGATAGAGAAATAGACGAGTATACTGGTCCGTTATATAGCACAAACACATTTGTTGAACTTCAAGCATTAGAAAATTCTAAGAATTATGCCCCCGGAAAGTTTGATAAAAAGTCAAATAGTTGGTTTATTTACATGGATAACGGAAAAGAATCTATTGCGTATGGTCATAATTTAACACCAGAAGAAACTGCTACTAAAATTATTAAAGTTGGAGGTAAATCTTATGATGTTCGAAGAGGATTACCTGATACTGCTGCTGATGAATTATTGAAAACAGATATACAAAATAGAGAAAATAATGTATCATCTATGTTTGGTTCATCATGGTCTACATTTCCAGAAGAATTAAAATCAGCATTACGCATAGCTTATTACAGAGGTGATTTGTTATCAAAACATAATACTGTTAAATTATTGGCTAGTGGAGATCCAATTAAAATTCAACAAGCCGGTGCAGAGTTTTTGCATAATCAAAATTACTTAACTGGTAACGCCGGAATAAAATCTAGAATGATGAAAGTTGCAAAAGCAATAAAAAATTATGGAGTCGAATTACAATCCAAAAAATCTGGACAAGTTGCTCCTGTTACAAAAAAATAAAATGAAAACTCATAAAAATGAATATGGTTGCCTCATGGCAATGGTTTCTGAAACTCATTGTCCTCATATAATAAAATTCGGAAAAACAGTAATTCCTCCTGAAATATTATATACAAAAACAGATGATGATAGTTACGGTTATGATAATGAACCGCATGTCACAATAAAATATGGATTTGAACCAGATCTTTCTAGAAATGATTTAGCACAGCTATTAAGAGGACTAAAGCCATTTAATATTATTTTAAATGCTATATCACAGTTTAATAATTCAGAATATGACGTTATTAAATTTAATGCAGAAAGTCCTATTCTGAGAGAGTTAAGAAATAAAGTTGACGGTTACCCAAATAAAGATAAATATCCAGATTATAAACCTCATATGACAATGGCATATGTTAAACCGGGTTCTTTTAACAAAACAAAAGATAATTTAAATATATTATTACCAGTAAATAAAATAAAATATAGTGGACAAAATGGTAAAATAATGTATATTAATTTATAAAACAAATAGTTATTTAAATAGTTATATTATGATTTTTAAATTCTTCGCTAAAAAAGAAACTGGCAAACTTGCTAATGTAGGTAAATTAAATACTTCGAATGAACCTAAATTGACTGTAAAAGAAAAGTATATTCTAATAACAGTATTATGTATTCTTTTATTAGTTCCTATATCATTAACGTGGTTGATTACAAAAAATATATATTTGAATAAAAATATATCTTCTGTTGTTATAGAAAAACAAATACCAAACGTGTCAATTGAAATAGAAATAAATAATTTGATCAAATCTATTGAATTTGAACAATTTATAATTTCAAGCAAATTAGACTCTTTAGAAAAAATAACAAGTTCTAATTTAGAAAATTTATCAAGTGAATTAGCCTCCATCAAAAAAGAAGAGGGATACACCATCTTAAATAAAAAAATAAACGAGCTTGACAACGAGATTAAAAAAAGTAATGTATATGTAAAGAAAGTAGAAGAAATAAAAAAAGTAAATAAAGAAATTAATACACTACTAGAATCTTACAAATTAGAAATAAATAAATAATATTTTTATAACTTAGTAATATATATAATAGTATGAACTATATTACTAAATTGTTAACATTACAGAATCAATTAAGAATATTTCACTGGCAAACTGATAGTTATGCTGCTCATGTAGCATTGGGAAATACATATTCTACATTAGATGGTTTAATTGATGGATTTATTGAAGAATTCATGGGAGAAAACTCAAGAATAGTCAATAAAGATGGATTCAATATACAATTAAGTAATATTACAGATAAAGATATTGAAGCATTTATTGAAGAATATATAAATTATTTGGTTACAGAATTACCAAAAGGTATCAAACCAACTGCTACTAATTTATTGAATACTAGAGATGAAATGTTAGGAGAATTACAAAAATTAAAGTACCTCTTGACTTTGAAATAAATATGGATATAGTAGACCAAGGTTTTTTAAAAGCAAAGAAAGCAAAAATTAAAAATTTGCATATTCTTAAAAAAATAATAAAAGAAATGATTAAACAACATATAGAAACTTTAAGTAGAAAGGATCATCAGACCAGTTAATATGATATATCTATCAATATTAGTTGTTTTGATGATCTGAATGGTGTAAAATCATTCAGATTTTTTATTTGTAAATACAGAAAGGAATCGTTTATATGAGAATTAGAATTGTAAAAAATGTAGATGTTGACATTGAAAAGCCAAGACTTCGTGAAGTGTGGCCTAAATATCTTCACCGCAACGATATCGTATACATCGATAAAATTGAGCAATTGACCGATGAATCTGTTAATTTGGTTCTTGATAATGGAGATGTTTTGCTTGAGGTTCCTAAAAACGCATTTACTCCTGCATAAATACAATTAAAAATCTTTCACGAAGTTGTTGACATCTTTCAAAGACTTCGTTAAGCTCTTAGCACGATGAAGGTTGTAAGTAACCGCTGCATCGAAAAAACAGAAACCTTACAAGTTCTTTAACAAAGTAGTTGACGGAATAGAAAACATCTAGTAGAGTGTTAGCACGATCTTTGAAAGGTTGATTTGAAAAAAATCAACGACCGAAAAAAGAGTGTTGACAAACGAAAGAAGTTCTCTAGAATGATCAACACAATGATTTCTGAGATGCACACAGCAACAAATAAAAATTATTAAAAATGCGGGCAACTGCCCTCCGTCTTCTCCTTCGGACATTAAATGAGGGTAGACTTGTCGAGAGTCCATGAAAAAAACGCGACCAGAAGTTTGACTGTAAATAAAACTAAGCATATAACTTATGTTGCATCTCGTAAATTTTAGGCACTGCCGATTGCCTTCGACACTATAAAGGGAAGTTCGATCAAAATCGGCAAACGGGTGCGTGGATAAGGGAAATTGGCACAACCGCGATACTTAAGATATCGTATCCGATGTAGGTTCGAATCCTACCGCACCCACCAATTTTAGTTTGTTCTTTAAAAATTTAACGGGCATGTGGTGAAATGGCAGACACAAGGGACTCAATGTTGTAATGACAATGCGGGTCCATACATGAGAAATTATGTATGAGTATGGTGTAAATTCGGTGAACGGCATGAGTTATTGAAAATTGGAGCAACGGTGGAAAACCCCACTGTCCAAATAAATAATTTCTACCCAACGCCGAG
>VFQT010001184.1_pt1 | contig 32961 bp, 26 predicted proteins | sample 3512381 | NCBI WGS metagenome assembly VFQT01 (sample SAMN10412376, study PRJNA504923) | tailings metagenome | isolation source: Relicate 2 Philex TSF3 active mining site | place: Philippines: Tuba, Benguet | collected 2017-08-29 | reverse complement strand
TCGCACCAGGTCCGCCTGCAACCCGACAGGCAGCGCGCTGCGAAGGTCGGCGTACTGCACCAGGTTGGTGGCGCTCATGGTCCAGTCGGATGCAGCACCCGAGATGGCCGGCTTCTCGCGGGCCGCGGTCGCCGTGATCGACTCGAGAAGAGCGTCGACCGAAGCAAGGATCGTTGGGACCGACTGCATGCACGAACGCTACCCGAGGTGGCAGGTGGACCGCGCAGGTAGCCTTCGGGTCATGCCGGTTGCGTGGCGAAAGCACCTTTGGATCGCCTTGGGCCTGGTCATCGTGTCGCTCGCGAGCGTTCGTCTGGCGGACGAGTCGGTGGCCCGGTTCGTGCATGACCATCGAGGGTGGTCGGCGGCTGCAGCATGGATCGCCGAGTTCGGTGACAGCTTGTACTGGTTCATCGCGCTGGGCATCGGATTCGGGGTCTTTCACCTGCGCCGAGCGCACGATGCTGCGAGGTGGTGCTTCTTGGCGATTGCATCGCTTGCCGCGAGTGGCATCGTCTCCGGCATCATGAAGGCCACCTTGGCACGATGGCGCCCGCGCGCCTTCGTGGCGGATGGCGCCTTCAACGGCGAGTCGGGCTTCGGCTTCCCCGCGTTCATCGTCGAGCACGTGCGCAACTCGTATCCGAGCGGTCACGCGACCACGGCGTTCACGCTGGCTGCGCTGGCCACGCTGAAGTGGCCGCGGCTCGCTGCCCTGTGGGTCATGATGGGGGCCGTCGTCGCTGCATCCCGCGTGGTGCAGAACAGCCACTGGCTCGGTGACATGCTCGCGGGGAGCGCGCTCGGCTGGGCCACGCCGTGGATCGTGATGTCCTTCTGGCGCGCACGGTGGCCTGCATCGGCTCCGGTTCAGCGCGCGGGCGCCACGGCGTAGAGCATCACCTCGACGATTCGCCCCTTGCTGTAGTTGAAGCCTCGGGTCCGGCTCGAGTCGATGGGCTGCAGTCGGGCGACGACCGCACCGGCAGGGCCGTTCCCGTCGAGCGCATCCGTCGTCGCGATGACCAGTCCATCCGGATGGCGATCGATCCATCCGGCGAGTTCATCGGCGCTCAGCCGCTCGACGCGACGACCTGATTCAAAGAGCAGGGAATCCTCGACGTATCCCACGGCGGCCATGCTGGGAAGCGTGGTCAGGCCTCGGTTGGCGGCTTCGTGCCGGGCATGATCGAGGATCCGCGTGGTGATCCAAGGTGCGGGTACGCGCGGCAGCACGATGCCCATCGTGCAGACGAGACTCATCACCGTGATGGCGATTCCACCACGGATGGCGGCGCCGAAGTCGCCCCGAAGGGCGTTCGCGCGCGCTCGCCACATGAGCAGGCTGCCGTAGCCGCCCGCGACCACGACCAAGACGAACGCGCTTGAGGCGAGTGGCAGCGACCAGCCGAGGTTCGGATCGGTGAGCAAGCCCGCACGATCCAGGGCCACCATCAGTCCGGCGGGCATCCAGCCGATGAGGCAGCCGATCACGGCCCAGACGCCGTAGCCGAATCGATTCACCGGTTCGAGCGCGCGCGGCAGGCTCGACAGGCCGCCGATGACCGCGCGAGCCGACAGCACCGCGATCGCCGGATAGCAGGGCAGCACGTAATGCGGCAGCTTGGTCGCCACGAGTTCAAAGGCGATCCATGTCGGCACGAGCCAGCAGAGCAGGAAGAGCTCAGGATGGCGGCCGCCACGAGCCATGAGACTCGACCAGATCCGCGCAGGGATCGACCCGGCGGTGCGAGCGCGACGCGCGCGCGACCAGGCCCACTGGATCGCCAGGCCCGTGAGCAATGAGCCAGGGAAGAAGAGCACCGGCAGCAAGACCAGGTGGTAGCCGGGCGGTGCCCAATGGCCTTCCATGCCGCTGCCGGCGCGCTCGAGCACTTCGCGGCGGATCGCACCCGCGATCGTATCGCCGCCGATCTCGCGAGCGGCCAGCATCAGCCACGGCACGACCAGCGCGAGCACGACCAGTGCACCGGTCCAGGGCTGCACCCGCGCGATCCATGACCACCTGCGGGTCGCGGCAGCCATGCACAGCACCGTTGATCCGAGCACGAATGGCGTGATGGGCCCCTTGAGCAGGATGCCGCCAGCACACAGCCCGTAGAGCCCAAGCAGCGTGAGCCATGGCGTGGCAGCGTCGCGCGTGCGCCAGAGCCTCCAGAGCAGCACCATCATCCATGTGGTCACGGCGACCATGACCTGGTCAGCACGGGCCTGGTGAGCATCGAAGGCCACCAACGGACAGATCCCGATGAGGATGCCCGCGAGCGTTCCAGTCAGGGCACCGAACATGCTCCGTCCGAGCCACCATGTCGCCAGCGCCGTGGCGATGGCCGCGATCGCGCCCGGAAGCCGGTACATCCAGATCGTCTCGGGACCGCGCTCCATGCCGCCGAGCGCGGACACGCTCGCGCTCTGCACCCAGTAGATCGCAGGCGGTTTCTGCAGCCGGAGCTGATCGCCAAAGCGAGGCACGATGTAGCCGTGCCAATCCGGCGAGTCGAGCATCTGCCGCGTGGCCTGGACGAAACGGGCCTCGTCACGATCAATCGTCGGCAGCGAGGCGATGCCGGGCAGCACGCAGAGCGCGGTGAGCAGCGCGACCAGGAACGCCTGTCCAAGCGGTCGTCGCAGGAGCGGGGTCAGATCAAGCCGCATGCAAGCGATGCTAGATCGATCTGGGTGATCTGCACAGCACCGTACACTGCGCCGATGCGACACGATCACGTCATCGTCATGATCTTGCTCGGCGTTTCGGCGAGCATGACGTTCGCCCAGGACACCAACGTCATCGAGCGTCCCATTGACGAGCAGGAGGCTGCGGCGATCGGCCGTGGTTCGACCTTCCTGGTGGGCGGCGGGGTCATCTGGCAGGCCCCCGCCACGTTCACCGGCGGCGGCGACCTGTCGATCCTGCGTGGCTTCGGCGCGGTCGATGTCACGACGCCCGTCGATCGTGGCATGGCCGTCAATGCTGGCATCGAATGGGATGGCAACTGGTACGACTTCGGCACAGGCACGCCGCTGGGCAACGCGGTCGGAGGCGCCGATCCTTGGGACACGATCGTGAACGCCACGGTGAACCTGGGCACCACGATGCGGGTCGACTCCGACTGGACGGTCCTGCTGCAGGGATTCGCAAGCACCAATGGCGAAGACGGTGCGGACTTCAGTGACACGATCACCGGCGGTGGCTTCGGTGCGTTCTCGTATCGCATGGGACCGGACTTCAATCTCGGCCTTGGCGTGATCGGCAGTTCGCGCATCGAGGATGACCCACTCATCGTGCCCGTGATCCTGGTCGACTGGGAACTCGAGCAGGGGATCCGGCTCACCAACGTGGATGCTCCGCAGGCGTTCCCGACCGGGCCGGGCATCGAGCTCGTGTTCGACGTGAGCAAGGAGTGCCATCTGGCCGTCGGCGGGCGCTGGTCCTACCAGCGGTTCCGGCTGGACGACAGCGGTCCGGCCGCCCGCAGCAATGGCGTGGGCGAGGATCAGTCGATCCCATTGTGGCTCCGCAGTGGATGGCGCCGTGGCGCAGCCCGCATGGATGTGGTCTTCGGGTTCAACGCGATGCAGGAACTCACCATCTCCGACAGTTCGGGCGATCAGCTGGCGGCCGCTGACATGAACCCGGCGATCCTGCTGGGTGCGTTCTTCTCGGTTGATTTCTGAGGCGATTCCGCAATCAAGGCGGTTCAGGCCAGGGCCGGGGCCGTGTGAAGCGCCACGCTGCCGCCGGTGCCCAGCGCATAGGTGAAGCCGGGCTGCAGCGCGCCTGCAGCATGGGCGCCATCGCGCGCGAGCACGATCAGTCCGACCTGGACATTCGCCGCCAGAGGCCCGGCCTCGACCAGACGGTGCAGCGCGTCGCGGCAGGCTTCGGATGGGCTCGCTCCCGAGCGCAGCCGTTCGACCGCAATGCATGAGGTGAGCTTGCGCATCACGACCTCACCCAGGCCGGTGCAGACGGCTGCGCCCGCCTTCGGATCCACGAACAGACCGGCACCGACGAGCGGCGAATCGCCGACGCGACCATGCATCTTCCATGCCAGTCCGCTGGTGGTGCAGCTGGCCGCCATGCGGCCGTCGGCATCACGCACCACCATGCCGATGGTGTCGTGATTCTCCGAGTTGGCGCGAGGGCTGTACTGCCGCTCGCGAAGCCATTCGCGCCAGGCGCGCTCCTGCTCGGGGTCGAGCGGGCGTGGTCCGGTGTGGAGCCCTTCGCTGCGCGCGAAATCCTCGGCGCCGGGGCCAACGAGCAGCGCATGTGGCGTGCGCTCCATCACGCGGCGTGCCAAGGCAATCGGATGAGCCACGCCCCGTACGCACGCCACGGCACCCGATCGACCGGCGTCGTCCATGATGGCGGCATCGAGCGTGACGATGCCATCGCGGTCCGGCCAGCCCTGCAGACCGACGGATCGATCAGGGCAATCCGATTCGACCACCATCACGCCGCGCTCGGCGGCGTCGAGGGCGCACTGTCCAGCGGCGAGTTCAGCAAGTGCCCGTTCGGTGGCGGGCTTGCCGTGATTCCACGTGGCGAGGACGATCGGTGCATGCTTCATGGGCCTGGCTCCGGAACGATGGTCAGCGGTCGGTGTGGCTTTGGGGCTCGCGCACGCAGCGAGCAGCGTGGATCCCGCGACAAGCCGCACCGCATCGCGCCGGGTCATCGAAGGTCGCATCGAAGGATCCATCATCGAGCCGGTCGGTCCAGGCCTTCGGGCGGCATGGCGATCACGTCCGCGATGAACACCATGCGGGTGCGCGGCGCTGTGATGCGGGCGATCTCGTCGGCGCTTGCGCCTGCGTCCTCGGCGATGTGGCGCAGCGTCTCGACCGATTGCTCGCGGGCCACGGCGCGACCGTAGGCCCGGGCCTGAACACCCTGGGCATTCCGCGGCACGAAGAACTCATGGTCGCGCGTCATGACGAGCAGCGGTTCGCCGCTCGTCTTCATCTCGACCCAGCAGCCCATGGTCAGGCAGACCTTTGAAAGTTCTCCCTCGATCACGACCGGCATTGAACCATCCTGTCCTGCTTCGCCGCGCATGACTTGGTCCGCCGTCAGGCGGGGCCATGCGGCCATCGCATCGATGGATGCTTGGGGCTGCAGCGAGTACGTGTTCCAGCGCTGTTGGGCCGCCGGTGCTGGCTCGTGCAGTGGGGTTCGATGGCTGACGCACCCCGTCGTGATGCTGAGAGCGACGGCGGTCAGGATCGCACCGGCGAGGCGCAAGCGTGCGGGGCGTTCGTGGCTTTGGGGCAGCGGCATGGCTCGATCCTATCGGTCCTCAGGGGGCCATAAGCAAACCTGTGAGGATTGCGACAGGTTGACTGTCGAGACTTCGGTCTTCGGTCGACGAACCATGACCATGCGTTCGACCGGTTCCATGTTGCTGTCGACTGCCTTCGCCATCGGCGTTGCGGCGTGGACTCGCCTTGGGGTGCAAGCGTGGCAGCATGCCAATCCAGCCGGATCCACCGAAGCGTCCGCGACCGTGGTCCGTGTGGCGGCGATGCCCCGGATCCAGCGGCGTGCCGGTGGCTCTGCGGCGATCCGGGTGGATCGGGCCCGCATCGAATCGCCTGCGCCGGCCGATGCTTCGTCGTGGACCCCGCCTCGTCACGCCCCGGCGGCCGAGCGATCCTGGATCTGCCCCGATGCTGTGGTCACCTGGCGCGATCCCAACGCCGAGCGCATCCGATCGTGGCGCGGCGACGTCCGTGACTGCAGCACGCATGGCCCCGAGCTTGGGGTCTCGATCGAGATCGATTCGGCGGATGTGGAGGAGGCCATCAACGGTTTCGGCTTCCATCCCGACGAGATCTCGTTCCGCTACCGCACGCAGGAGGAGTACGACCTCGGCGCGCTCCAGCGCGATCGGCTGCTCGATGCGCGCGGTGTTCGCCTGAACGACGAAGTCGTCTCGCCCGACTATCCATGGATGCTCCGTCGCGGCGTGCCGACCGTGCATGCCATGGCTGATCGCCTGGAAGAGGCGGCGCGGCGAGCGGGAGCGACCAGCATCCGGGGTCGCGCCAGCATCATGGCGGGCTTCGTCCAGGCGCTTGCCTACCGCGAGAACCTTGAAGCCAGCGACGACCCCGAGCACGAGCAGATGGGCGTGATGCTGCCGGCCGCGACGCTGTCCCGCGCCAGCGGAGACTGTGACTCGAAGGCCGTTCTGCTGTGCTCGCTGCTCAACTCGACCCAGGTGTGCGACAGCGTCCTGGTGCACACCGAGGATCACACGCTGGTGGGCCTTGGTCTGCAGATGCGCTCGGGCGATGACAGCATCCGCGCCTGGCGCCGTGACTGGGTCTTGCTCGAGACGACCGACCGATGGCCCGTCGGACGCGTGGCTCGGCGGCATGTCGGTGAGCAGGTGACGGTCGAAGAGCCGTCATCACTCGTGGTCAGGACCAAGCGCTGAGCAGGAGGCCCAAGTCGGCTCCATCGACGGTGCCATCGCCCGTCAGGTCACCGATGCCCGAGCCGCCCCAGTTGCTCAGGAGCAAGCCCAGGTCGGCGCCATCGATGATGCCGTCTCCGTTGAGGTCGCCCGGAACAGCCGTCACATCAACGATCCACGCCAAGGCGGCGATGCTGGCGAAGCCAGTGGTCGTGACGCGATTCACCGACAGCAGGTACGAACCCGGGGCGAGATCATCGATCGCGAGATGTTCGACGTTGTCCACGGCGCTCTGGCTGACGACGTTGCCCGAGCCGAAGAGGCCCGCGCCTGCATCGCCAACCATGGACACAGGCTGGCCGTTGACGATGCGTTGCAGCTTGAGGTCGTTGTTCTGCAGGATCGGCGCCGAGCCCGTGAACTGACTCGATGCGGGATTGCGGTTCCAGGTCAAGGCCACGCGGACATCGGCCGTGCCGGGGACATCGATGCGCCAGTGGCGTTCAAAGGTGGTCGATGAGATCACCTCGTACTCCCAACCCGCCAGCGCGACCGATGCACCGGCGATCGCCGCGCTCGCGGTGGCTTGGCCCACCGCTTCATCCGCTGACAGGATCCTGTGCGCGCGATCGATGTTGACGGTCCCGAAGCCCACGATCGGATCGATCGGGGTCGTGGCCACGCCGCGGGATGCGCCAGACTGCGGCGCACCGTTCGACCACGTGGGCCCATGCGTTGCACCGGCCAGCAGCGAGGCCTTGACGGCCACGCCACTGCGGCGATTCACGTTCAGGCTGTAGGGGAGTTCATTGGCGAACTGGTAGAGCAGCGTCGCGCAACCGCCGACGACCGGCGTCGAGAAGCTGGTGAACTCTCCCGGTGCCACCAGTTCGGGCTTCTGTCGACCAGCGCCATCGATGCCCGCCGGTGGCGCGCCGTAGCTGTGGTTGCCGTTGGTCAGCCCGACGGAGATCCCGTTGAATCCGCAGCCCATGAGCGCAGGAACGGCACCTCCAGCCCCGTTGTTCATGCCTGCGATGACGAGCGTGCCGTCGCGCTGCATGGCGTAGTCCGCTCGGCGCAGGACCTCGTTGTCGACCGCCGTGCCGGCCGATCCAATCCAACTGCAGTTGAAGAGGCGCGAACCGTTGGTTGGCGAGAGCGGCAGCGCGGATTGCCCCGCGCCGACGCGCAGGTAGCTCGAGATCCAGCCATTGGCATCGAAGCAGTTGATCTGCGTGACGCCCTTGGCCACGCCTGCCGATCCATAGAAGTTGCGGCCCACAAACGTGGCGTGGCCGCTGTTGGTCGAGGCCCCGGAGAAGAGGTTGAATGCCTTGCCCGCGAAGTCAGCTTCGGCGGGGTTTGGGCGGTAGCTCAGGCCGGCTGACTCGTTCGCCTCCACCTGCACGATCGGGACGCCCGCGCCAGTTGGCGCTGCTGAGCCCAGGCGCGCGAGCAGTTCCTCGTAGCCAATCTCGTCAGCGATGGCTGGCGCGGAAATGGTCAGGATGATCGCCAGGCTGGTGCGCATGGTTCAAGGCTCCTCTGGGCTGATGTGGACGGTCGGGCGAAGTATTGCAACCGCCGTGATGGAGGCAAGATGAAATCGGACAGCCCGCCGAAATGAGCCTTGATCGGCGCAAAAACAAAGGCACCGAGCGCCACAAGGACGCTCGGTGCCGAGTTCCGGGAGAGCCCGAGGGCTCCGGAGGTGCTGTGCTCAGCGACGACGACGGCCAGCGAGGCCGGCGAGGCCGACGAGGGCGATCGCGCCCGGGGCGGGAACCGCGTTCACGCCGATGAGGGTGATCGAGCCGGTCCAGGTGCCCGAGGTGCCCGAGGCGCCGTAGCCGTTGCCCAGCCAAATCTTCGCATCAGCCGAGGTGCCCGAGAACGAGATCGCGTTCACCGACTTGCTGTCGATGACGGTCGTGCCGGGAGTGCTCGAGCCGCCGTTGGCCCAAGACAGGCGCTGGGCGGCCTGGAGGTTCGAGTAGCCGCCGACCTGGAGCAGGCCGCCGGTCGAGAGCGGGGCCACGTCGACGTACACGCAGAGGTCGTCGGCGTAGGTGAAGCTGGTCGAGGCGTTCAGGGTCGCGTTGACCGACACGCCAGTCAGGGTGCCCGAGAAGCCGCCGAACTGGGCGCTCAGGTCGGTGAAGTTGAAACCAGTCCAGGTCTGGTTGGTGAAGGTGACGGTGACGTCGGCCGAAGCGGTTCCGGCGACAGCGGCGGCGAGGCCGGCAACAAGGGCAATCTTCTTCATGGAGGGACTCTCTTGGGAAAGGGGAACTCAGCCGAGTTCGTCGGCGCGACCCTTTTCCGAAATCCCTACCCGACCATGATGGCCCGACGTCCTCGGAAGGCAAACCGCCGACACCGCAAATCACGAACTTTTTGTGGCGTTGGCCGAACCGGTTGCTCGGTCAGGCACACGTCATGGTGGGGCGATAACAAGCGTCATGATCTAAGTGGCTTGATCGACATGACTTGCGCATGAAGCTCGCGCGAGGTCGCTGCCAGAAGCGAGCCGCCTCGATGGGTCACTTCGCCCTCCAGTGAGGTCCACACCGCGCCGGATCCGGGAAGGATGGCCGCGAACGGGCCAATGTCCCAAGGGTGCATGACCGGCTCGACCACGGCATCCACGCGACCCGTGCAGAGCAGGAGCAGCGCTGAGCAGTCGCTCCATCCGCGAACTGAGCCGGATGCTTCGCCCAAGCGCGACCAGAACTCCAAGCGGTTGGTGGTCCGGAAGTACTCGGTGCCGGTGGTGCAGATCGTCGCGTTCTGGAGCGATCGTGGCGGCGCGACCCGGCATCGCTGTCGCTGATCGGCTCGAGTCCACCATGCTGCTTCGGGTGAAGAGGCTTCGATCCGTTCACCGAGGGCTGGATAGTCGGCGACGCCAGCGACCACGACCGGATCACCGCCTTGGGACATCTGTTCGAGTCCAACGAGCGTTCCCCAGAGTGGGATCCCGCGGATGAAACTGGCGGTGCCATCGATGGGATCGATGATCCAGCGCCAGCCGCTGGTGCCCGGTTCATCCCCGTGTTCCTCGCCCAGGATCGCATCGTGCGGATGGTGCAGCCGAATCTTCGCTCGCAGGGCCGACTCGATCGCGCGATCGGCCTGCGTGACTGGCGAACCGTCGGACTTGCTGTCGACCTGCAGCCGTTGCCCTGACCAGTGGAGACTGACAGGCCGGAGTTCGTCCAGCCATTGGACCACGTGGTCGAATCGAGCCTGCAGGCCGTCATCGTGCATGTCGGTGCATCGGTGTGCCGTGGCGCTTGGCATGAATCACGCCGGGCCCGGTAGCAAGGCAGGAGCGTACGGATCCTAGGATCCACGGCATGTCGAGCTTGGCCGCAGTGATGGCGATGGTGTTGGGACTGGCGTCGTGGGTCATGGGCTCACTCATGCCTGCCCTCGAGGGATCGCGTGGCGGCTTGATCGCTGCGTGGGCGGACCGCGCGGTGGTGGTGCACTACTGGCGGCCCGACGGCGACTACGCAGGCTGGAACCTCTGGGTCTGGAACGAAGGTGGGCAGGGGCGCAGCGTGCCGTTCGTCGCGGACAAGGACGAGGCGGTGGCGCGCTTCGATGCCGATGACGGCGTCAAGCGGCTGGGTTTCATCGTGCGAAAGGGCGACTGGGAGCGCAAGGACGTTGACCAGGACCGGTTCATCGAGCTCAAGCCGCGCGGGCGGACCGAAGTCTGGCTTGCGGCAGGGCAGACGGCGATCCATGCTTCCGCGAAGGCGATCGATCGATCGAGTTCCTTTGTCGGCGCGTTTCTCGATGCGCGCCAGCAGATCACCCTTGCCATGTCAGGGCCGCTCGATGAGAAGGCGCGCAAGGCGATCAAGGTTCGCGTCGAGGATGGTGGTTCGCTTGCGATCTCGTCGGTGACGGCGGATCGCGGCGGCGACGGGCGCCCGACGTTCACGATCAAGCTGGGCAAGCCGGTGTCGGATGAGGCCATCGCCCGGCTGTCCATCGAGGTTGGTGGTGCGTGGCGGACGGTGCTGGCGCGTGGCATCCTCGATGATCCTGCCTTCACGGCGATCGATGCGGCGCTCGGGCCGACGTGCTCCAGGGATCGCACCACGGTGACCACGTGGTCGCCAGTCTCGAGCCGGGTGGAGCTCGAACTCTTCGAAAAGGGACCCGATGCTCCGAGCAGGACCCTGCCGCTTCGGGCAGGCTCGAAGGGCACCTGGTCGATCGACGTGCCGGGCGACCTTCATGGCGTGCCCTATCGCCTGGCGTTCACGCACTATGGGCGTCGTCGCGCGGCCGCGGACATCCACGCCGTGGCGGCGAGCGCCGAAAGTTCATTCAGCGTGTTTGCAGATCTGGCGCGCCTGGAGCCTGAAGGCTGGCAGCGTGACCGTGGCCCGTTGATCGCGCAGCCCACCGACGAGGTTCTCTACGAGATCCATGTCCGCGACTTCACGGTCGCCGATGCGTCGTGCCCTGCGGATCGACGCGGAACCTATCTGGGGCTGGTGCACGAGGGCAGCGTGGCTGGAGCTCCGACGGGATTGGCGCACCTGCGGCGACTGGGAGTCACGGGCGTGCACCTGATGCCGATCCACGACTTCACCGCCAAGCCTGATGAGTACAACTGGGGATACTGGACGGCGCTCTTCAACGTGCCTGAGTCGAATTTCGCTGCGGATCGCAGGGATCCGCTTGCGCCCATCCGTGAGCTGCGCCAGGCCGTGCAGGGCATGCATGCGGCGGGAATCCGTGTGGTGCTCGATGTGGTCTACAACCACACGAGTTCGAGCGGCGAGGCGAGCCCGTTCGACGCTACGGTGCCCGGCTGGTTCTTCCGCACGACTCGCGACGGCTCGCTGACGAACGACGCTGGATGCGGCAATTCCGTCGCCGATGAGCGCCCGATGGTGCGCAAGTACATCCTCGACTCGCTCTCCCATTGGCTGCGGCAGTACCACGTCGATGGTTTCCGCTTCGACCTCCTGGGAACTCATGATCCGGCGACGGTGCGAGCGATCGTGGAGCGCGTGCGCGCGATCCGACCTGATGCCACGCTGTACGGCGAGCCGTGGACTGGCGGAGGCCCGATCCGCTTCGGCAAGGGTGCGCAGAAGGGGACGGGCATGGCGGTCTTCAACGATCACCTGCGCAACGCGCTTCGGGGCGACCTTGATGGCAACCGCACCGGCTTCGCCAACGGTCCCGGCGGTGACCGAGAGGCGGTCAAGCGAGGCGTGGTTGGATCGACTGACGACTTCACGGCCTCGCCTGCCGAGAGCGTGAACTACGTCAGCGCACACGACAATCTGTGCCTCGTTGACAAGTTGGCGCTCGCGGCGAAGGGAGCGACCGATGCCGAGCGGGAGTCGATGCTGCGGCTGGCCGTGGGCACGGTGCTGGTGTCGCAGGGGATTCCGTTCCTCGAGGGCGGGTGTGAGATCGGCCGCACGAAAGGCGGTGATCACAACAGCTACGTGAGCGGCGACCGGGTCAACCGCTTCGACTGGGAACGGGCTGCTCGGTGGCAGGCCACGGCTGACTGGGTGGCGGGGATGATCGCACTGCGCCGCGCTCATCCGGCCTTGCGCATGACCGATGCTGCAGTGGTGCGGAACTCGATCCAGTGGTTGGGAGCCGCACCACTCCTGGCGTGGACGATCGATGGTCGTGCGGCAGGTGATCCATCGCGCACGTTGCTCGTGGCGCTCAATGGCGAGCCGACGCAAGCATCACTGTCGCTGCCCCCGGGGGAGTGGAACATCCTCGCCAACGGTGAACGAGCCGGAGCTGTTCCCGCCGGGACTGTCGCAGGATCGATCACGGTCACGCCGTGGTCGCTGGTCGTGCTGTCGCGCTGAAGTCGGCACACGTGGCGTGGGGCCGATGGGCGTGGGGCCTCAGTAGCCAGGGGTGCAGCAAAGCACAGCGGGTGCCGGCCGGAGCCGACACCCGCTGGAGGGGATCACGATGGAACGCGCTGAATCAGCGGCGGCGACGCGAGGCGAGGCCCGCAACCGCGAGCAGTGCCACGGCGCCAGGGGCCGGCACCACGTTGCCGCTGATGACGACGTTGTCGATGCGGTTGGAGCCCGTTGAGGCTCCGGTCACCAGCGAACGGAAGCGGATGATGAGCAGGGCGTTGTCTTCAGCGCCAGCCAACGCCTGGCTGTTGGTGTAGATCGCGTTGTAGGTCAGCGAGCTCCAGGTGGCGGGCGCACCACCGCCGCCAGACTGCAGCACGGTGTAGGTCGTCGCGGTGATCCAGTTCGATCCGCCGTCGATGCTGTAGATCAACTCGAATGATGCAGGGCCGGTCGCGCTGCGAGCCTGGTCCCACGACACGCTGATGTTGGAGTAGTTCGACGTCGAGACGCGGGCCTCGTAGTAGTCGCCGGTCGACCAGTTGTTGCTGCTGAAGGCGTACTGCGAACCATTGCCCGAGGGCGACGTGTAGGTCGCGGCGGCGAGCAGGTGGTAGCTGCTGAGCGAGCTGCCCCCGGTCTGGTCACCCTGGTCAGCGACGCCCACCGAGTATGTGTTGCCGGTCGGCACGTTGCCCGTGCCGGTGGGGAATGCGGTGGTGATGGACCAACCGGCGATCATGGCGCCGTTGGCCGACGAGACGAGGGCGACAGCGATGGCGCCGGCAGTCAGGGAAACGAGGGACTTCATTGGAAAGGGCTCCTGGGGAAAGGGGTGGTCTGCGCCCTTTGAACCCGCCTCCAGTGCCTTGTTCCCACGCCTGCCGCGCGGACTATAGCCCGAATCGGGCGGATTCCAAATGTGGATCGTGTTCAGGCAGGGCCCGGGAGTCAGCGCGGCCGCCCTTGGGTCCCCGGGATTCGCCCGTCGCCCGCGGGGGCATACGCGTGCCGGCTCATCGGTGGACTCACGTCGACGCCCACACGGTGCCCTCCGAACGAGCAGCGACGTCGGTAGGCTCCATCCATGACCGAGCCACCGCCCGGCCCACCCTGTCCTGCCAAACCCCTTGGCGGCGTGCCAAGGGCATGGCTATCGGTCCTTCTCCTTGGTTTGGTGGTCTGGTCAGCACGGGAAATGCTGGTCCACGCGACGCCGCCGGCAGCCACCCTGCCGACCGCGGATGTCCCGCAGCAGCGGGCCTCGCCAGCAGCCCCAGCAGCTCGCACGGAACTTCAGGAGCGCCGAGTCTGGACCTTTGATGCTGGCTCCGGGGTCAACATCTGCATCGACAACCTCTTCAGTGGTGCGCGACTGAACGGCTGCGAGCAGATCGGAACGAGGGAGTTCAGGCTGCTGGTGGCGCCCGAACAGGAACCCATCAACCCAAGTCCGTGGTACGCGCTGCGGATCAGGTCGTCGAAGCCGTGCGAGGTCACGCTGCGACTGGCCATTGCCACGCCCAAGGCCCGGCCGCGCGCGTGGGCGAGCCGAGACGGTCGACGTTGGGCGATGGCGCCGGACTCGCAGTGGATCGGCGAGCCGGGTGACCGAGAGTGCACGATCAAGGTCTCGGTCGTGCCGGATCCGATCTTCATCGCGAGCAATCACATGATTGGCATCGACGAGCTCAGTGCTTGGTCGACGCGGGTGGCGATGGAGTCCGGCGTCGCCGTCGAATCGATCGGCCGCTCGAGCGGCGGGCGCCCGATCCTGGCGTTCACCCTGAATCCTCAGGCGCCACCCGATCACGTGGTCGTCATCGGCCGGCAGCATCCGCCTGAAGTCTCGGGCAGCGTTGGGCTGATGAAGTTCGTGGAGCGGCTTCAGCAGTCCGATGCCGCGCTGGCCGACTTTGGTCGACGCTTCCGCATCACCGTGATTCCGCTCGTGAATCCTGATGGAGTGCATGAGGGCCAATGGCGATGCACGCTCGGCGGCGTGGACGCCAATCGCGACTGGCACGAGTTTTCGCAGGCCGAGACGAGAGCCGTGCGCGACAAGGTCCTGGCGATGGCGAGGGAGCCCGGCGCGCGCATCCACCTGTTGTTGGACTTTCATGCCACCGATCGCGATGTGCTCTACACACCGGCGCCCGGCAGTGCGGTCGAGCCTTCAGGATTCGTCCAGGCATGGCTCGATGGCGTGCAGGCCCGCTTCCCGCGGGAGAAGCTCGAGTCAACGGCCTCGCACAACCTTGACCAGTGGACGTTCAAGCGATGGGCTGCCGAGGCGATCAAGGCCCCGGGGATCACGGTGGAGTTCGGCAGCCTGACGCCGCATGAGCGCATCGCGTCGAAGGCGCGCGTCTTCGCGGAAGTGATGGCCGAGGTCCTGGCCGCCCAGGTGCCAAGCCGCGAGGCGCCCAAGCCGCGCGTGCCGGGGCGCGGGGATGTGGTTCGCCCACCGGATTCCGGTCCGACTCCTTCGCCAGCCGATCGCCGTCAGCCGGCTCAGATGCCGGTTGACGAACCAGCGAGCGTGCCGTGACGCGCAGCCGCGCGCTTGCTGCGGTGTGGATCGGGGGCTTCGCCACGTGGTGGCTGCTCACACCGATCGTCGTCCTGCTCGTGGTGGGCATTTCCGAGTGGCTCGACTCGGGCAACGTCACCGTCACCCTGAGGGATTACACCGGCACGGTGGTGTTTTCTGAGGGCGTCTACCTCAAGGAGCACGTGATCCTCATGGCGATCGCCGCATTCGCCGCCACCCTGCAGCTGATGCTGACTGCGCCGGCGGTGCCCCCGTTCCGTGCTGCGCGAGAGGGCAGGTCCATGCGCCAGTCCGTCATCGCTGCGGCCATCCTTGCGGGCGCCTTGGTCACGTCGATCGGCTTCGCCGCGATTGAAGCTCTTGTGGTGCTGGTCAAGGGATCACCCGATGACCCGAACCTGATGGTCGTGGCGCTCCTGATGACCTGGCTGCTCAGTTCCGTGGCTTGGTCGACGGTGCTTTGGCGGGCCGGATCCGAGTCGAATCCGGATGTCGTGGTTCGTCTCGTGCGTGCAGCCTTCCGCGGCAGTGCGCTGCAGGTGGTGCTTGGTCTGCCGCTCTACGTCATCGTGCGCCGCAAGGAGAGCTGCTGGTGCAGCCTCGTCTCGTTCTGGTCACTCTGCGTGGGTTTCGCCTCGATGATCCTGCTCTGCGGACCGGGGACCGTGCTGCTCGTCACGCGCGGCCAGCGGCGGGCATGGCGGCAGGGGGCGTGCGCCTCCTGCGGGCATCTGCGCGCGGCTGGATCCGATCGATGTCCGGAATGCGGACTGACCTATTCGTCAGGCGCGGGGTGACCAGTCTGCGGAGTGCTGACCCCGTTGGTGGTACAACTCCGACATGCGATTGATCACGTGCCTCGCGATTGCTCTCGGCGTCTCGTCCCTTCCTGCATCAGTCATCCACGCCACGCCACAGGCTGCCCAGCAGCCCGCTGCGGCGACCGGCGAGTGGCCACAGTCCAACACCGTCGGCGACCGGACCTTCACCGTCTATCAGCCGCAGTTCGATGGCTACGACGGACGGGTGGCGACCCTCAGCGCAGCCATCACGGTGAAGCAAGGTGACTCGCTCAAGCGTGGCATCATGTGGCTGCGCGGCGAAACGTCGCCGGCCGACATCGCCGGCGAGGTCGAGATCCACGACCTGCACATCACGCGCATGACGATCGACAACAAGGAAGACTGGGCGGCGCGCTCGGCGCTCCAAGGATCGCTGAGCGGGGTTGGATTCACGATCGCCCGCGCCACGATGGTGCAGGACCTGAAGCTCGACAACGCGCGCTCCAGCAGCACGCCCGGCCTGAAGCATGATGCCCCGGATGTGCATTTCACGGAGGTGCCCACCGTGCTGGTGCCGGTCGATGGTTCACCGGTGATGGCTGCGTGCGGATCGTGGAAGAAGGTCGTGAACACCCCCTTCGTCCTGCTGCAATCGGGCGATGGACGCTGGTTCGTGCGCGTGGGCGACACACAGTGGATGTCGGCGTCGACCATGACGGGCCAGTACGCGGCCTGCGACGCTCCCCCAGCCGATGTGGTTGCCGCGCTTGGGACCCCAAAGCCTCTGGGCGAAGGCAATCCGGTCCAAACGCCGGATGCCGCATCGGGCATGAAGCCGGTGCTGCCAAGCAAGGTCATCGTGACCACCAAGCCCAGTGCGCTGGTCTCGACGATTGGCAGGCCGGCCCTGAAGCAGGTCGGCGATGGCCTGTCTGAAGTCACCAACGCCAACACCATCGTGCTGAAGACGACGAGCCCGGCGGCCTGGTGGACCCTGATCTCGGGTCGTTGGTTCTCCGCCGGCGACCTGAAGGGGCCATGGACGTATGCCGCTCCAATGCAGTTGCCGGCATCGTTCCGTTCCCTGCCCAAGACGGGCCGGTTGGCCGCCGCGCGGGCGAGCGTGCCCGGCACGGTCGAGGCGTACGAGTCGACCGTCGCGGCGCGCGAGATCCAGACGGTGACCGTGAAGGCGGATACGCCGTGCCAGATGTCGTGGCGCGGCGAACCGGCATGGCAGGGCGTTGATGGCGTCGATGGACTTTCATACGGGACCAACGCTTCGCAGCCCACGTTCAAGTTCGGCGACGCCTTCTGGTGCTGCGCCGATGGCATGTGGTTCAAGGGGTCGTCGGCGAACGGCCCGTGGGCCATCACCGATTCGGTGCCCAAGCAGATCTACCAGGTCCCGCCGTCGAATCCTGATTACGCGGCGACCTACGTCGAGGTCTTCGGCAGCACGCACGGCGATGACGGCTCGCTCGCCAGCGTGACCTTCGGCTTCACTGCCGGCTACCTCGGAACGTACCTGCACGATGGCACGACCGTGTTCGGCACGGGCTACTCGTACTCGGCGGCAAGCGACGGCGACACGACCTATGACCCCGCGCCGCAGACCTACGGCACGGCGAACCAGTACGACCCGCAGAGCGGCAGCTACGCGCCGATGGTGCAGGATCCGGGCTACGTCGTCTATCCGCCTGCCGTGTATCCCGACTACCTCGATGATGGTTGGTACGGCTGGGGCTGGTGCCCGGGCTGGTGCTGCGGCTGGGGTTGGGGCTGGGGCAACAGCTGGTGGGGCTACAACCACTGGAACAACTGGTGGAACCACTGGCATCCCTACTGGAACAACAACCACTGGAACAACTGGCAGAACGACCATCGCCTCTACCAGAACCAGCGGGCGCGCTCAGGTGATGATGCTTGGCGTGGTGCGAACGGCTGGCAGCGCGCAGGTGCCGCCGCGCGCAACGAAGATCCCAGCGGCTGGCACCGAGCGGCCGCCGCCACCACGGGGGCCCGTGATGGCCTTGGTGCAGAGGATCGCAACACCAACTTCAGTCGCGGCAATCCCTACTCGTGGGGCGGAACCGGCTGGGAGTCAAGGTCGACGCAGCGCGTGTCAGCGCAGAACGATGCGTCGACCGCGCGCATGAACTCCTACGCGGCGGGCATGCCGCGTGGCTACTCGACGGGCTTCCACTCGTCGTACGGCCAGTATCGAGGTGAGAGCTACAACCGCGGCGGCGGTGGCTACCACGGCGGCGGCGGTTTCCACGGTGGTGGTGGTCGGCGCTGAATCGCGCGCCTTACCGTGCATTGACAAGCGCCGTCGTCCTTGCGGGCGACGGCGCTGTCGTTTGCATCAGGGGTGATCATGCGGCCCGATGCCGCGGGGTTCACGCTTCGCAGGAATCACTCGACCACGACGGTCACGCTTCGTTGATCGGCGGGTGCCTGGCCCTTTTCCCACGAGCGAGCCAGTGCGAAGTCGAGCGTGATCGCGCCGGGCTGCTTGCCCGTGACTTCGAAGATCCAGTGCGATGGGCCGCCGGGCGTGCCGGGCTTGACGGGTTCCACCTTGCCAGCGCCGGTCGCCCAGTCGAAATCAGCAGTCACGAACGTGGGCTTCGCTCCGGCCGTCGCTGATGTGTTGGCGCCCTCCCGCCAGCCCGTGAGCCGCCATTCGAAGCCGGTGCCGGACGCCGCTTCGAGTTCGAGCCGGACGTGGTGGCCGACCTTGCAGGCGATCGCGGTGTTCTTCTCGAGCTTCACATCTTCGGTGCCGTCGCCGGTGACCGCCTCGCGGATTCGGCAGATCATTCGGCGCTGCGGAAGGATGGGCTCGCCGCCAGTGACGGTCTTGGGCTGGTTACCGCCGCATCCAGCGAAGAGCAGCGAGGTCGACGCGGTGGCAAGAAACAGGACGATGGTGGTGGTACGCATGGGGCGGAAGTGTATGGCGCAGCATGGATCTGCAACGCGCATGAGGTAGTGTTGTCCACTCGCTTGGCCCCGGAGCACCCCAGGAGCGCTTGATCATGGCATCGCCCCATCGCTGGACCATCGTGCTGACCGCTCTGCTCACCCCGGGCGCGATGGCGCAGTGCCCAGGCAACGTGATCGAGATGGCTGATGACGCCGTCAATGGTGCGGACCTTGCCCAGGTGCTCTCGCTGTGGGGTCCTTGCAGCGACTGCGCTGCCGACCTGACGGGTGATGGACAGGTCAACGGATCGGACATCGCGATCGTGCTCTCGAACTGGGGGCCTTGCCCGGCGGGGCTGGACTCGGTCGAACCGGCATCGGGCTCGTACCTCGGTGGCACCCTGGTGTACCTGTATGGGGAGCGATTCCTGTCGGCGACGGCGGTGCGGTTCGCGGGTGTGCCCGCTTCAACCTTCGAGGTCCTTTCGTCATCCACGATTCGTGCCGTCACGCCTCAGGGCCTCGCGGGGCCTTCTGCCGTGACCGTGACCACCGCTGCGGGCGACGCCGTGCTGAAGGGCGGCTTCACGTTTGAGCCACCTCTGGCACAGTCGGTCTCGCCGACGACCGTGAGCGTGCTCGGCGGCGCAACGATCACGGTGTTCGGACAGCACCTGGCCGAGGCGACCGGTCTTCGCGTCGGCGGCATCGCGTGTAGCGGATTCGTCAAGGTGTCCGCCAGCGAGTTGCGTGCCGTGGTTCCGCCGGGCAGCCCGGCCACCGTTGCGGTGCAGGTGGACCATCCTTCGGGCGCGCTCGTGCTTGACGATGCGCTGACGTATGGAAGCGGATCGGTCCCCGCGTGGGCCACGTTGCTCGAGGCCGAGCCGAACCCGAACGTGGTGACGTCCCCGGCGCTCCGAGACGCGATCCGCGCGACCGGTTTGGCGTGGAGAGTGCTCGATGCTGCCACCCAGGTGGAGATGCTGCTCGTGCCGCCGGGCACGTTCGTCATGGGTTGCAGTTCGGGCGATGGCAACTGCCAGTCGAATGAGTCGCCCGCGCACCAAGTCACCATCACGTCGCCCTACTACCTCTCGCGCCGTGAACTCACCCAGGACCAGTGGGTGGCCGCGATGGGCAGCAATCCCAGCGACTTCGGCGGATGGCTCTATCCGGGATCGGGCAATCGACCCGTCGAAAAGGTGTCGTGGGACATGGCGCAGGAGTTCATGTCGGCCACTGGCATGCGTCTGCCGACCGAGGCGGAGTGGGAGATGGCGTGTCGGGCCGGCACGTCGACGCCGACGTACCTCGCGGGGGTGCAGATTGGCCAGATGGCGTGGATGGGCACGAACAACGGTTCACCGAGCTCGATGACCTGGGGAACCAAGCAGGTGGGGCTGCTCCTTCCCAACGCGCTTGGGTTGCACGACATGCTCGGCAACGTCTGGGAGTGGTGCCAGGACCGCGGTGGCGCGTATGCCACCGTCGCGCAGACCAATCCGACCGGTCCCTCCACTGGCGGCACGAGGGTGCTGCGGGGCGGAAACTGGTTCAACATCGCGCCGGTCGTGCGTTGCTCGACTCGCTTCGACACCGTTCCCAGCGACGCCGACATCATTGGTGCTGGAGTGCGGCCTGCGCGCTCGCCGTGACGTCGAATCGGTGTTCAGATCGACTCGTTCCCCTGAATCGGGCGAGCGTACGATGCCTCCATGGAACACCACACGAGCCTTGATCGCGATGTCCAGGAGCTCCGGGAAGAACTCGCGCGCCAGCGATCCTTGCTGCGTCGACAGCAGTGCGCGATGCTGGCGGCCGTGATCGGCTGCGTGGGCTTCGTGCTGCTTGGTGCCGCGCAAGCGCCGCCAGCCGCTCCCGCAGGCGCGGCGCCGCCGAACACGGTTCAGCCGGGTGCGGTGCCGCCAGGTACCGTTCCGCTCGTCCCTGCCGACGCCGCCTTCGGCGTCGTGACTTGCCGCGAGGTGCGCATCGTCGATGCATCGGGCAAGATCCGGGTGCGGTTGGGCAGCGCTGCCGGTGGTGCAGCGGGCGTGGAATGGCTCGCGCCGGATGGCCGTCGACGGATGTGGGCCGAGACCGCGGCTGACGGTTCACCGAGCCTTGCGCTGTCGGATGCAGCAGGCACGAGCCGTCTCACGGCGAGCGTCAGTCCGCAGGGTGACGCAGCGATGCAGTGGTTCGATGCGGATCGGCGCATGAGGATGAACGCAGCGTCCCAATCGAATGGGATGGTTGGCGTGTATTGGTGGGACACGAATGACCGGCAGCGCATGCCACGGATCACCGCGGAGACCGGCAGGAACGGCAATGTCGTGTTCCCGACGCTGACGGGGCGATGAAGCGGGCCGCGAACGGCGCCATATTCGTTCGGATCTGCACCGCGAAGGTTGATCGGCATTCCACTGGGGCTACAGTCCTGCAGCGCTCGGTCCCGATGGCCATGTTCACGAGGGTGCTCGAAAGATGAAACACGTCTTGGTCCGACGAGTTCGATGGACGGCGTTGATGTTCGTTGCGTTGGCGGCGCTGCCTGCCACCGCTGTGGCGCAGGCATGCGTCGGCGACGTCACTGATGATGGCTCCATCAATGGTGCAGACCTGGGGGCGTTGTTGGCATCGTGGGGGCCATGCCCTGACTGCCGGGCTGACCTTGATCGCAGCGGCGTCGTGGATGGTGCTGATCTGGGGGCGCTGTTGGGTGCGTGGGGCGAGTGTCCGGGGGTCCCGTCGTGGGCCACGGTGGTGCAGTACGAACCGGATGCAGCGGTCGTCACCGATCCTGCGCTTCGCGCGGCCATCGTCTCGAGTGGCCATCCTTGGCGCGTGCGAGACAACGCGTCGCAGATCGAACTGCTGCTCGTGCCGCCCGGTTCCTTCCAGATGGGCTGTGTGATGCCATCGGCGTGGTTCAGTTGCTCGACGACGTCATTGCCTGTCCACGCTGTGACGCTGACGCGTCCGTTTTACATCGGTCGTTACGAAGTGACGCAGGCGCAGTGGACCATGGCGATGGGCTCGAATCCTTCGTACTTCCAGAGCGCCAGTTCGCAGGTCGCAGCTGCCGCGGTGCCTGATCGTCCGGTCGAGCGCGTGAGTTGGAACACCGTGCAGGGCTTCTTGGCAGCGACGGGTTTTCGGCTGCCTACGGACGCCGAGTGGGAGTTCTCGTGCCGCGCGGGAACGCAGTCGCCGTTCTACAACGGTTCAACATGGGATCCTTCGGTAGCGGATCTGGCGTGGTACTCCGACAATGCTGCCAGTGAAACGCACCCAGTTGGCGGGAAGAGCGCCAACGCTCTGGGGCTGCACGACATGCTCGGCAACGTGTGGGAGTTGGTGCATGATTGGTATGGGCCCTATTCGTCAGGTGCTCAGGTGGATCCGACGGGGGCGAGCAGCGGAACGAGCCGCGTACGCCGTGGCGGTTCGTGGTTCCTGAGCACCGTCAACGTGAACTCGAGTTACCGCATCGGCATCCCGCCGGCCTACGCAATTTCAGACATGGGCTTCCGCGTCGCGCGCGATCCTTGAGCGGCATCGTCTTTGAGCTCTTGTGTGCTTGGCAGCGGCCGCAGGCCGCCGCTCCCGCGTCGCGACGCTGCTGCGCTCGTCGAAGGCGACCGCTGCGGCGGAGCGAAAGCGGGAGACGGGACTCGAACCCGCGACATGCAGCTTGGGAAGCTGCCGCTCTACCAACTGAGCTACACCCGCACGGTGCCGAAGCAATCCGGACTTCGGACTATACCGGGCGCCAGTGCCTTGCTCCAGTCCGATGAATACGGTCACAGGAACACGCCGGCGATCGTCGCGGTGCTCCAACACGCCAGCGCACCCGCGGTCATGGCACGAAGTCCGAGCGCGGCGGCGTCGGCGCGGCGATTGGGGGCCATCGCGCTGAGCCCGCCGATCTGGATCGCGATCGAGGGCAGGTTCGCGAAGCCGCAGAGCGCATACGCGGCCATCTGCGCCGAGCGTGGGCTGATCGTGCCCGCCTTGATGGCCGTGGCGAGGTCGAGGTAGGCGACGAACTCGGTGGCCACGAGCTGCGTGCCCATGAGCGCGGCGACGGCGCCGACGTCGCCGCGCTCGAATCCCATGCACCAGGCGATCGGTGTGAAGGCTACGCCAAGGATGTTCTGGAACGTGAGCACCGGGATGCCGTGCTCGAGCCGGAACGCCTCGATGCGTGGCAGCATCGAGAGCCCTGCGAGCGGCCAGTTGAGGAGCGCGATCAGCGACACGAAGGCAACGAGCATCGCGGCGACGTTGAGCGCGAGCTTGAGACCGTCCGTGGCACCCTCGGCGGCGGCATCCATGATGTTGGCCGTCGTGCGTGGAAGGCTCGATGTGGCGGCGAGCGTCTCGGGTGGGACGGCCTCGCGCTCGGGCACCATGATCTTGGCGAAGACGATCGCCGCGGGCGCACTCATCAGGCTCGCCGTGAGCAGGTGCTTGGCCATGGTGATGCGGCCCGCCTCGGTGTCGCCACCGAGCATCGACACGTAGGCGCCCAGCACGCTGCCGGCGATCGTCGCAAAGCCGGCGGCCATCACCGTCATCAGCTGGGAGCGCGTGAGCGATGGGATGAATGGCCGGATCATGAGCGGGGCCTCGGTCTGCCCCACGAAGATGTTGGCCGCTGCGCACAGCGCCTCGACCCCGCTCACCTGCATCGCCCGCCGCAGGCCCCACGCACAACTGGCCACCACGCGCTGCATGATGCCCAGGTGGTAGAGCACGCTCATCAGGCTCGCGAAGAAGATGATGATCGGCAGCACGCGAACAATGAAGATGAAGCCCCAGGCGCCGGAGGGATCGCTCACGTTGCCGAAGACGAAGCGCGTGCCCTCGTCAGCGAAGCCGATCACGCGGGCCACGCCAGCGGCCACGAGATCGGCCGCCGCGACGGCCGGCGGGAAGCGCAGGAAACAGAACGCGATCAGCGCCTGCAGCGCCAGGCCGGCGCCGACGAGCCGCCACGGAATGTGGCGGCGCGACTCCGAGAGCGCCCACGCGATGGCGACGAGGACGAGGAGGCCGAGGATGGGGTGGAGGAAGGACATGGTCACTCCATCAAGCGGCGGCTATGGCATCGATCACATGGCGGGGGTCGTGTTCCGCAGCCAGTTCGACCGCCGCCTGGTGTGCGGCCTCACTGATTTCGCCCCATCGGATCACAGCCTGTTGGATGGACTGCCGAAGGCTCTCGGCATCCCACGCCTTCATGCACACGCCGCATCCGAAGCGCTCGATCAGCCTTGCTTGCCAGGTTCCCGATGGAGCGATGATCGGTGCGCCGTGAAGCAGCGCATCCAGTGCGATGCCGCTGACGTTGTCGTGGAAGTGCCGTGGGTCGTAGGGGGTCAGCACCAATGCGCCGCTGAATCGCCGCGCGTACTCGTCGCGGTTCGGTGCGCTGGCGTCAAGGCATAGTCCTCTCCAGGCGCATCGCTCAAGCTGCTCCAATGGAGCATGCTCAGCTGCACCGTGGCGGCCGGCTCGCTTGCCGGTCGTCTGGACCAGCATGGGAAGGTCCGGTTGGCTCTGCGCGTAGCGATCGGCGAGCTGGGCGACGAGGTGGATGCCCTTGTTGAGCCGGGCCGCACCGGCGACCAGCAGTCGAGTGGGCGCTGGCAGAAGTTCGGGGAGCGTTGCGGGCGCGCGCGCCGGATAGGCGACTTGGGTCACGTTGCGCCAACCTGCGCCGCGCAGGAACGCCGCGGTCGTGGAAGTGGGCGCCAGCGCCGTTGCCCTGCGCCGCACGGTCGGCGCCGAAAACATGGCCATCCGCCGGGCGAAGCCATCCTCTCGCCAGTGGAAGAAGAGCGTGACGTGCTCGGGATCGTGGAGCAATCCCCAGCGCAGCAGTTCGAGCTCCACGGCGTGACGAGCCTTCGCCGTCAGGATCAGCAGAGGCGCCTGGCTGTCGGCGGACAGGCGCCGGAGCACACGTGACTCTGAAGCCTCGGCGCACGACGGCAGTGCCGTGATCACTTCGTGGTCGAGGAGATCGACGAGGTGCATGCCTGCGCCACCATGGACCTCGAGTCGATCGAATCTCGGCGCGCAGCGCTCCGCCAGTGCCCGAGCGAATTCAGCGTAGTGCCCGGCGTTGCCAGACAGGTTTGGCTCGAGGATGCGCAGCGTCCGGTTCATCCCCAGTGCTGTGCCACCCATGGGGTGGGGTGGACGTGCCGGGTGATCTTGGTGGTCACGCCATCAATCGCTTCGCGTGGCGTTGGATGGCCGTGGAACACCACGATCCTCGCCCCTTGCGGGATCGACGGCTTGACCCAGCGATTCATCGGGAACTTGGCCATGCACCGGTACTTGAAGGAGACGCACCACTCCGCTGGCCAGTAGCCAAGCTTGCCGGCGTTGTGCAGCTCCCGAGAGATGTACTCCTGCTCGTTGCGGACCTCGCGGCGGATCTGCGCGGCCTCGCGCTGGAACCTGTCCAGGAGATCCGGATGCGCGCCCGCTTCGAAGCGGTAGACCGACGAGTTCCCGGTCGGTCGCCAAGGCCGCACCCAGTCCTTGATGATCAGGAACTCGCCTGGGTGATCGAAGAGCGGATCGATCGAGTCGACGATGACGATGTCGAGATCAAGAAACAGCGTCGGCCCCACCAGGTCAAAGAGCGGGCGCCGGAAGGTGGAGATCTTGCGCCATCCGCGTTCGGGGCCGCCTGGATCGTCGAAGTCGGGCAGCGGTCGGGCCTCGATGCCGGGCGACATGCCGCGGGCATCATCGGTCATGCAGATGAACCGGTGGGGGCGCTTGAGGTGCCGAGACACCATGGCGTGCAGCCGGTTCGGGTACTCCGGCCCGAACTTCGTTCCCCATCGCATGCAGATCACGTTGACCATGGAGAGAGGATATCGAATGCGGATGCCCAACACGTCCAGCGGCCGATCGGCACGCTCGACTCGATGCATCCGGTCCAGCGCGTGCCAGAGGTGCTCCATGAGTCGCGCCGCGGCACGCCACATCGGCCATCCTCATCACTACGATCCCGCGATGCCCTCACGCAAGCCGATCGTGCCCGCAGGATTCGACCCCGATGCCGCCGCCACGGGCGATGGCCTCTTCGGCCTCGACACGCGGCCCGAGGATGCGCGGCTCGTCGTGATCCCGGTTCCCTTCGACGCCACGACGAGCTACCGAGCCGGGACCGCGCGTGGCCCCGCGCACGTGCTCGAGGCAAGCAAGCAGGTTGATCTCGAAGACATCCAGTACGGTGCGATCTGGCAGGCCGGCATCGCGATGCTGCCGATCCCGAAGCCGATCGCCGCGCTGTCCAAGCGTGCGCGCGCGGCGGCCGAACCGATCATCCGTGCCGGCGGGGCCTCGCCCGCCAACCGGTCCCACCAGAAGGCCCTCGACGACGTCAACGCAGCCAGTGAGCGCGTGCACGGCTTCGTGGCCTCGGAATCCGAGCGGATTCTCGACCGGGGCGCGATTCCCGCCGTGCTTGGCGGCGACCATGCCAGTCCATTCGGCCTGATCGCCGAGCTTTCGCTGCGCCACCCCGGCATGGGAATCCTCCAGATCGATGCCCACGCCGACCTGCGTGATTCGTTCGAGGGATTCTCCTGGAGCCACGCGAGCATCTTCCACAACGTGATGACCCGCCTGCCGGGGGTGAAGCGGCTGGTGCAGGTCGGCATTCGCGATGTGGGATCGCGTGAAGTCGATTTCATTGAGCAGTCCAAGGGGCGCGTCAAGACCTTCTTCGACCAGCACCTTCGCGATCGGCAGTTCGGTGGCGCGACGTGGACTGCCGTCTGCAAGGACATCATTGCGGCGCTTCCGCGCGACGTGTACGTCTCGTTCGACATCGACGGCCTGACGGCGGACCTGTGCCCACGCACAGGCACACCCGTGCCGGGCGGCCTTTCCTTCCCTGAAGTCTGCCACCTGCTCGAACTGCTCGCTGCAAGCGGGCGCCGCGTGATCGGCTTCGATCTCTGCGAGGTCGCACCCGGTGCTCCGGATGATGAGTGGAACGGCTGCGTGGGTGCCCGAGTGCTCTACAAGCTCGCGGGCTGTGCGCTCCGCAGCCGGAAGGCCATCTGACCGTTCGTTTCAACGACGGCCGCCCGCGTCGCCATTACGATCGCGTCATGAACGCTCGGCTTGGTGGCATCACGGTCCTTCCGCTCGCCGTCATGGTGTCGTGGTTCGTGCAGCCGAGGGTGCACGGCATGTCCGTGCGGCACGTCAGCCCACATCAGGACGCTGCCGCGCCCAGCCCGGCGCAGCAACCCTTCGGGCAGGAGCTGACCCGAAGGGCCGTCGACGCCGCCAAGCGCGCGCTCGCTGCCTTGCCCAGCCGGACGGGTCCGTCGTGGACCGGCCCGTTGCAGGCCGCTCCTAATCCCTGGCCTGCGCTCTTCGAGCAGTCGCGTGGATCGATGGCCTTGGTGAATCGCCTTCTTGCGCTCGAGGCCTCTGCCAAGCGATCCGCGAACGATCCGCTCAGCCGGGTCCGCAGGCCGATGACCTTCGATCAGATCGATCCAACTCAACTCGATCCTGATGCCGTGAAGCTGCGGCGAAATCGTGACGCCTACGCGCTGGCTCGCGCGGACGTCAATCAGGCTGCGTACCTGAGGCAGTATGGCGTGGAGCTCGCGGTCGTGCTGGCGTGGAGAAAGGACCCGGTGCTCTTGGCGCGTGCCGTCGCCTTGCTCGAGGCGTTCACCGATCATCGCCCGCTCCAACGGCCAGGTTCCACGTTGTCCTCTGATGCCATGACCATGCCTTCCGGCGGCGACGGCGTCTGGCTCGCGACCGCCTGGGGCATCAGCGGCATCGTCGAGATGCTCGATCTTCTCGGGGATCAGGTCCCGGCGCCGCTGCGTGCGAGTCTCGAATCGCTTCTGCGCGAGGAAGTCATGCACATCTGCGAGGACTGGGCCGATCGGCGCCCATGGTTCGTCCGTGTGCGCACGCCGGTGAGCAACCAGTGGCTCGAGCCATCACTGGCCCTGGTGCAGGCCTGCCTGCACCTGAAGGATCCCGGGCTCGCACCGTGTTACGACTTGGGTGTCGAGAACATCGCCCAGACGCTCGCGGCACTCGGCTCGGACGGGGCCTTCCTCGAGGGATTCAGCTACGCGAACCAGTCGGCGGGCCCGCTCTTTGACGCCGTGCGTGCCGTGCGCGCGAACGGCGACCGTCGGCTCGACGGCTTCGCCTACCTCGACCATGCTTGGGAGTGGTTCGCGCACATGAACCTTGGAGCGGGCGTGCTGGTCCACACGTATGACAGCCGCATGATGATCCGCCCGGACTGGGCGCGAACGTCGCCAACGGCCTCCGAAGCGAGCGTCTACCTCTCGAGTGCCGCGCCCGGCGCACTGCAGGCCGCGCGTTTCCTTCTCCCGGATGGGGATGCCTCGGTCACGGGTGTCCGCTACGCGTTTGCCCTCGCTGGTGCAAGCGGTCCCAGCACGATGCCCTTGCCGACCTACGCCAGCTTTCCCAGCCAGGGACAGGTGGTCTGGAGATCCGCCTGGGAATCGCCGGCGACTGCGGTGCCGAAAGCCCTTGCTGTCATCGTGCGCGCAGGCACGGCCGGCGAAAACCACGTCCAGCGAGACAACGGCCAGATCACCGTGCTCAATGGCCGTCGCTTCGTGCTGACGGAAGCCGGCACTCCGGACTACGGCGCCTCTGGATACGAGGATCGATACGCAGGTGCCGCGGGGCACTCCGTCATGCAGGTCGGCCCGGTCCAGCCCGCAAGCCAGCCACGGCCGTGCAGCATGTCGGTGCGATCGCTCGATGCGTCGGGAGGCTCGATCTCGATGGACCTTGCCAGCGCATCGCGGCTCGCCCGCACCTCGACCCGCGGCGTGACGTGGACGAATTCGGGGCGCATCGTCATCGAGGATGCCGTCTCATTCGGCGCGCCGATCGATGCGGGCACCGAGGTCTACCGATTCCACGTTGGATCGACCGATCCTGTGACGATCAGCGGCAGCGGGCGATCATGGGATGTGCGTTGGAAGGGGACCACGATGGCCTTGCGCGCGGATCGAGCTGTTCAAGTGTCTCAGCAATCGTGGGCGGATGCGATCCGCGCACCGTTCCGTCATCAGGTGGTCACCATCTCGGTGGGCGCTTCAGGCGATGGGCTCAAGCTCGACACCACGGTGCAGGTCGATCGCGGCATCATCGAGTGACGACGTCCGCATGAGCGCTGGACCTCGGTGCCTGGCCGCCCAGCATGGACGGGTCGGTGGTCTCAACCTGCCGCACTCGCCTCGTCAAGGATCGTGACGATCCACGCGAAGAAGAGCAGCACGTGCACCATGCCCTGCAGCGTGCTCACTCGGCCCCGGGCCAGGCTCAGCGTCGTGACGAAGAAGGTTGTGGCGAGCAGCACGATGAACGGGGGCTCGAGGCCGAGCTGCGGCGTCACGCCCGTCGCGAAACGGATGCCGATGATGGCCGGCACCGTCAGGCCGATCGTCGCGAGCGCACTGCCGAGCAGGATGTTGATCGAGCGCTGCATGTCGTGGCGACGTGCGGCTCCGATCGCTGCGAGCCCCTCGGGAGCAAGCACCAGCAGCGCGATCAGGATGCCTCCCAAGGGCAGCGGCAGGCTCCATGCGTCCAGCAGGTCGCGGGTGCGGCCGCCCAGGCCTTCGGCCATGGCAACGACCGCAAGCAGCGCCAGCACCAGCAGCGTGACGGATCGACCCAGCGGTGGTGGGACATGGTGGCTTGGTTCGGCCTGTCGCTCGGTGACGCCATGGTGCGCGAAGAAGGTCTTGTGCCTCGTCGACTGCATGAACAGGAACACCCCGTAGAGCACCAGGCTGCTGGCGCCGACGAACAGTTCCATGGGGTCGCTCATCCACCCGCCCGGACCTGATCGCGTGAACCGCGGAAGCACCATCGTGATGCACGCAAGCGTGATCAGCAGGGGCAGGTACGAGTTGCTCGACTGCGGGTTGAACTCACGCTCCTGTCCGCGCCAGCCCGACACCAGCATGCAGACCCCGAGCAGCAGGTTGAGGATGAGCATGATCACCGCGAACATCGTGTCGCGCGCGATGTCCGGGTCGCCGCCCGATCCAAGCATGACCGCGCACACGGCGGCGACTTCGATGATGATCGCCGAGATCGTCAGCACGATCGTGCCGAGCGGTTCGCCCAGGCGCTCAGCCACATGATCGGCGTGGGTCATGGCTCGCATCGCCGCGGCCACGATGGCCGCGATGAGCCATGCCGTCCATCCCAGGCCCGCCGCACTTGCGGCTGCGCCCGTCGGGCCCCAGTGCGCCAGAACGGCGACACCGGTCACCAGTCCGATCGCGATCGGCAGGTCAGCGAGGATGGATCTGCGATTCCCAGCCAGCGCGGCGCTCGTCATGCACCGGACTCTATCGCCCGTGGCGCTGCGTCAGCAGGGGCCCCATGAGCCGAGCATGATGCCCAAATCGCCACCATCCGTCACGCCGGAACCATCGAGGTCGCCGCCAGCGGCTCCCCAGCTCCCGAGCAGCACGCCAAGGTCGCTGCCATCGACGAGCCCGTCGCCGTTGAGGTCGGCAGCGCATGGAGTCTCGCAGGAGATCGAGAGCACGCCCGATCCGCCGACGCCCGCCACCGGCGCACCCACTCGGATGAGCCACGTGCTGCCTGCGGTCACGTCGAGCGTGACGCGCCCACCGTTGCCGGTGCATCCGGCAGTCGTGTCGTCGCAACCTGCGGGCACCGTGGTCGAGGTCGGGCACGTGCTGCCCGCGTACACCGCCAGGCGAGAGTCAAAGGTCGGGGATCCGCAGGTCTCGATGGTCAGCGTGCCGGAGCAGGTCGCTGTGTGGCGGAACCAGATGTCCTTGGCGCACACGGTTCCGGCGCCGTCGTTGCACGCTGCCGGCAGCGAGCCGATCGAGTCGGTCGCGGGCGCCGTGGTGAACGGCGTGGCGCCGAGCCCGGCATCGATGGCCCCCGCGCACGCATCGTTCGCTGGCGGCCCGAGCACGCGCACGCTGTCGACGTACCAGTTGTCCGCGCTGTCGTTCCCGTTCACGCGGAAGCGCAGCCGGAACTGGTTGTGGCGCGCATCGGCCGGCAGGATGTGCTCATGGAACGTGAAGCCGGTCACGGCCACGCCGTCCGAGGTCACGGTGTTCAGGGCGGCCCAGTCGAGCGAGCTGTTCAGGTACTCCACGAAGAGCTGCTCACCCGACTCGACGCCCAGCCGCGACGTGAAGTAGCTCACGCTGGCCGCCGCAAGCCCACCGAGCTGCACGGTGTTCGTGCGGCAATCATCATCGTCGTACTCGCCGGTGCCGACCGAGCCGAGGTTCATGGAATTCGGGGCCGTCGGCTCGTTCAGCGCCGTGGCCGAGATGATCACGCCGTCGTTGTAGGTCCAGCGCGACGTCGCCAGCGCAGTGCCGAGGTCGAAGTCCTCGACGAAGGGCGGGAGCGAGGGCAGCGGCCGGGTGAAGTCGCACGCGACCGCGTTGACGTAGCCCGTGGTCTCGCTGATCGCACGCGTGTCGAGCTTGAGGTTGGAGCCGCTCAGGCCGCCGCAGGCGCCGTTCGCCGAGCACATGATGTGGCAGCTGTCGTTTCCATCTGCGTCGCAGTGCGTGCAGTTCCAGTTGTGGCCAAGTTCGTGGGCCGAGAGCGAGACGCGGAACGTCAGCGTGGTCGTGTAGCGGCTCTCCACGACGCCGTAGCCCACGCCTGATGCGGCCTGGCAGACCACGCCAAGGTAGGCCAGCCCGATCGTGCCACCGGAGAAGTTGTAGCCGCTGAACATGTGCCCGATGTCACGGAACGCGCCGCTGAGCGGCGTTGCGCCCCACAGGGCATCGAACTCGTTGAGTCGGGCATCGATCGTCGTCCCGACGTACGGATCGGTGGACACCGAACGGATCACCATCACGCTGATCTCGTGCACGATGTTGACATCGCGGTCGTAGATCGTGTTGACGTTGGCGATGATGTTCTCGATGTCGTTCACCGTGTTGGCGACCGAGCTCCCGTTCTTCTGGAAGAACTCGTAGTCGGTCTCGCACGCGATCTCGACCTGCTGGGGAGTGGTGCCGGCCAGCGAGCCGCCACCGCCGGATTCGGGCGCCACGCGGTACAGCTCCGTGTCGAAGCCCCGAACTCCCGTTCTTCTGGAAGAACTCGTAATCCGTCTCGCAGGCGATCTCGACCTGCTGGGGTGTGGTGCCGGCCAACGAGCCGCCGCCGCCGGATTCCGGCGCCACGCGGTACAACTCCGTGTCGAAGCCCGGGCGGCCGAGCGCGCAGCCCGCCTCGTCGACGGCAACGTCGGACGCTGCGTACGTCGCATGCACCGACGATGCGGGCAGGTCGGAGCAGAGCTCATGCAATGGCTGGATGCCAAAGGTCGATCCGTCCTCAAGCGTCACGATCCCGCTGAAGCCGTTCGGCAGCAGCGAACCGACGACGGACGTGCCGGGGCGGCCAGCAACCGATCCCCGATAGGTCCGGATGGCCGGCGCATCGACCTCACGCAGCGAGCGGCCGTCGTCCACAAGAACTTTGAACCGATCGCCACGGACCGAGTGCTTGGTCAGGTCGAGCGTGACCATGTTCGCGCCGAGCGGTGCCTCGACGGAGAAGGAGGCGGGGAGATCACGCGGCAGCAGCGGCTCGCACGGGATGAAGTGGGCGATGCGTTCCAGCCCGCAGTCCTGCATGGGGGGGACGGCCGAACCGCCGCTCGCCAGCGCATGGGTCGCGAGGCTGAGAGCGATGGCACAGCACGCCGTGGGCGCAGCGAGTCGTCGGGTCGTCATGGCCGAAAGGTAGGGACGGAACCGCCTGGTGCCACCCCGAAGGTCCGAATCAGCGCAAATTGTCTGCCGCGCGGCGCGACGCACGGGAGCAGAGTGGATGCCGTGGGCGGATCCGCCGCCGTCCGACTACGGATTCAAAGGCTCCATCTGCGCGTCGTTGGTGATGCTTGCATCGGCGTTGTTGGCATCATCCTGCTCCGAGATGGCGTTGAGCTGCTCCTGCTCTCGCGCTCGCTCGTCCTCGGTTCCGAAGGCCCGGTCAACAGAATCTGGATCGCTGTCACAGGCGATGAGGGCGGCGGCCACGAGCAGCAGGCTGGCGAGAGGCTTCATGGGCGGGATCCTAGCGATCATGGTGCCGGCTTCGGTGCGGCTGCGGTGGGGGCGAACATGATCCAGGACATCGCTGCACGATCATCGGCCGTGAGGCCGCCGCGCCACATCATGCGAGACAGTCGTTGCTGCTCGGCCTTGGCTGCGGACTCGATTCGATCATGTTGGCGACGCTCGTCCGGCGTTGCCGCGCCATCGGCGAGCTTC
>VFQT010001183.1_pt1 | contig 32962 bp, 29 predicted proteins | sample 3512381 | NCBI WGS metagenome assembly VFQT01 (sample SAMN10412376, study PRJNA504923) | tailings metagenome | isolation source: Relicate 2 Philex TSF3 active mining site | place: Philippines: Tuba, Benguet | collected 2017-08-29 | reverse complement strand
ACGGCGGCCGGGAACGACACCTTCTGTCCGTCGAGAAGCTCGTAGATCGACTCCCCGTCCATCTTAGCGCCCGGCAGGACGAGTTTCGCGCCAACCGCCGGCGCCGAGAAGGCGATGCCCCAGGCGTTGGCGTGGAACATCGGAACCACGGGCAGCACGATGTCGCGCGCGCCGATGCCGATCGCGTCGTACTGCATGCCGATCAGCGTATGCAAAACGTTGGAGCGATGCGAGTAGAGCACGCCCTTGGGATCGCCCGTCGTACCCGAGGTGTAGCAGAGGCCGCAGGCGGTCTGCTCATCGAAATCACCCCACACCACATCTGTCGAATGCGCCGCGATGTATTCTTCATAGGTGCGCAGGTTGGTCATCGTCGATTGCGGCTTGTGGGCTGCATCCGTGAGGACGATGAAGTGCTTCACCGTCGGCACCTTGTCCTTGATCGCCTCGATGATCGGCTGGAAGGTGATGTCATAGAAGACATGCGTGTCTTCCGCGTGATTGATGATCCAGGCGATCTGCTCGGGGAACAGGCGCGGGTTCAGCGTGTGCAGCACAGCGCCGATGCACATCGTGCCGTACCAGGTCTCGATGTGGCGCGTGGTGTTCCACGCAAGCGTGGCGATGCGGTCGCCTTTCTGCACACCGTCCGCCAGCAGCGCGTTGGAGCACTGCCGCGCGCGGTTGTAGAGATCGGCGTAGGTTGAGCGGACGATTGGCCCTTCGACCGTGCGGGTCACGATCTCCTGATTGCCATGGTTGAGGTAGGCATGCTCGATCACCTTGTCGACGGTGAGTTTCCAGTCCTGCATCAGCCCGTTCATCGGCCCGCGCTTGATGGTCGAAGCTGGCATCGCTGCCGCGGCGCCGGGGGCAACGGGTTTGGCGGCAGGGGCGGCGGCCTTGGCCGGCTCTTGCTTCTTCTTGCCCATTCCAAACATGTCGAAACCTCCCGTAAGCGCCTGTTCTGCGGCTTTGGAGCCCCTTCTAGACGCCGTCACGGACGCCCGCAATTCTTTCGCAGTCAGAAGCTCGCGAGCCGAGGTGTGTAACGCGGGTTTTCTGGGTTAGGCACTCTGATCCGTCTTGGGGAAATCCATGCGCTTCACCCTGTCTGCCCTCTGCCTTCTGGTCCTCGTCGGCTGCGGCCAGCCCGCAGACCCGACATCGCCCGCCTCCACGGACGCGCCGGCGGGACCTGGCCCATCCGGACCTGGCGAAACCGCTGCGGCTCAGGCTCGGAGAGCAAGCCCCCTGCACGAGCGCCTCGATTGCCTGCGCACGCAGGGCGGCCTGCTGCTTATCGGGCATCGCGGCGGCCCGACGCGCGATTACCCCGAAAACGCCATCGAGACGCTGGAACGCACTTACAAGGCTGGCATCCGCGCAATGGAGGTCGACGTCGCGGAGACGAAGGACGGCAGGCTCGTCCTCATGCACGATGACGAGCTCGACCGCACCACGACCGGGACCGGCCTCCTCCTCGACCACACCCTCGCTGAAATTCAGGCGCTGAAACTCGAGACGGAAAGCCGGACGACCACCTATAGCCCGCCAACGCTGGAAGCCGCACTTGCCTGGGCGGTCGAGAAAAACGTCATCCTGGAACTCGACAAGAAACGGGGCGCCGAATACGCGCCGATCATCGCGGCTGTGCGTGCAGCAAGGGCTGAGAACAACGTCTTCATCATTACCTACACGGACGAACAGGCGGTCGAAGTCCATAGCCTCGCGCCCGACCTGACCATCACGGCGACCGTGAACTCACCCGAGCAGTTCGACGATCTTGTCACGCGTGGCGTGAGGGCCGACCGCTTCCTCGCCTGGACCGGCAATGTCGAACCAAGGCCGCAGCTGTGGTCTGCGCTCGCCTCGAGGGGCGTTGAGAGCATTTTCGGGACAAACGGCTCTCGCGCCGAAGGGCTCGACTATCGCTACTGGGACGATGAGGATGGAGCCGAATTCAACCAGCTCGCCACCGATGGCCTCCCCATTCTTGTGACCAGCCTCACGGACAGGACGGCCCGCCAGCTTTCGGCAGAAATGCGCAAGGCGCTGGGGTGCGGCCTGTAGCCCCCGATTCGCGGCGGCCTCGCGACAACGTCCGGGAAAGCCAGGCCCGTCCGATCTGCACAAATTTTGGCAGGTCGGCTGCTGCATTGCAGCAGACCAGATCCGCGGCGTCTTGAGGCGGTTTGTCAGTGAATGATCCGTATTCGCCAGGTAGGCTCTGCCACGCATCCCGGAGCGCCGTATCAGGTGCTGCGACGCGGCGACGCACGGCGCCAAGATTTCACTCGACGCCATGACACTCGGCTGGGTAATTGGGCAAACACCCGCTCGCCCCGGACGCGCCAAGCACCGGCGGCAGCGGCAGGAGTACGGTTGCTGCTAGAGGAGGATTCGCCGGATACGCCTTGAAGGCGAGACCCGGCACGCCAGTTTCTGATGGGAGGGCGATCCCCGCTCCGCTATCGGCAAATGGCGCCTCGATGGCACAGGTCGTGCGCCTCGAAAGAGGCCAGGTTCGGGCGGCGCCGTGCGCCGCAGTTGGGATTCATGGTGCAGGCATAGGAGGACGCCTCCTTTCCACACCGCGGATGGGTAGCAGTGGGAATTTTTGACATGGACGTCTCCGAAGCCGTCGTCGTGAAAGCCAAGGCGGCATCATCCGCGTCCGGGGCAGTTCCGGGTCTGGAGCCGGCCCCCACCCGCCACGCGAAACTCATCGCCTGGGTCAAGGAAATCGCCGCGCTGACCAAGCCCGATCGCGTCCACTGGTGCGATGGCTCGGACGCCGAATTCGACCAGCTCACGCAGGAGCTCATCGCGGCGGGCACGCTCAAGCGTCTCAACGCCACCAAGCGCCCCAACTCCTTCTATGCGGCATCCGATCCCAAGGACGTCGCCCGCGTTGAATCGCGCACCTTCATCTGCTCAGAAAACCAGGTCGACGCTGGCCCGACCAATAACTGGGCCGACCCTAAAGAAATGCGCGCCAAGCTGGCTGGCCTTTTCGACGGCGCGATGCGCGGCCGCACCATGTACGTCGTCCCCTTCTGCATGGGCCCGCTCGGCTCCAAGATCTCACAGCTCGGCGTCGAAGTGACGGACAGCGCCTACGTCGCCATCTCAATGCGCGTGATGACCCGCATGGGCCGCGCCGCCCTCGAGCAGATCGGCCATGATGGTTTCTTTGTCCCAGCTGTCCACACGCTGGGCGCGCCTCTCGCTGCTGGCCAGAAGGACGTTCCCTGGCCGTGCAATGACGACAAGTATATCGTCCACTATCCCGAGACCCGCGAGATCTGGTCCTACGGTTCCGGCTATGGCGGCAACGCGCTCCTCGGCAAGAAGTGCTACGCACTGCGCATCGCTTCAGTGATGGCGCGGGATGAAGGCTGGCTCGCCGAGCACATGCTCATCCTTAAGCTGACTTCGCCTCAGGGTGTCGTGAAATACATCGCCGCCGCCTTCCCCTCGGCCTGCGGCAAGACCAACCTTGCCATGCTCGAGCCGACCCTCAAGGGCTGGAAGGCGGAGACGATCGGCGATGATATCTGCTGGATGCGTTTCGGCGACGATGGCCAGCTCTACGCCATCAACCCGGAAGCCGGCTTCTTCGGCGTCGCCCCCGGCACCTCCGCCGCGACCAACCGCAACGCGCTTGAATCCTGCGCCAGGAACACCGTCTTCACCAACGTCGCGCTCACCGCTGATGGCGATGTCTGGTGGGAAGGCATGACGAAGGAGCCGCCGGAAGGCCTCACCGACTGGCGCGGCCGCCCGTGGTCGCCGGCAATGGGCGAACCTGCCGCTCACCCGAACGCCCGCTTCGCCTGCCCGGCTGATCAGTGCCCCGCCATCGCGGCCGAGTGGCAGGACCCGAAAGGCGTTCCGATCTCCGCCATCCTGTTCGGCGGCCGCCGTGCGTCGGCAGTTCCGCTCGTCACCGAAGCGTTCGACTGGGAGCACGGCGTGTTCATGGGCTCGACGGTCGCCTCCGAAGGCACCGCAGCCGCCGAGAACAAGGTCGGCGAACTCCGCCGCGACCCGTTCGCGATGCTGCCCTTCGCCGGCTACAACATGGCCGATTACTTCGCCCACTGGCTCAAGATCGGCCAGCGTGAAGGCGCCAAGCTGCCACGCATCTTCTTCGTCAACTGGTTCCGCAAGGACAAGAACGGCAAGTTCATCTGGCCGGGCTTCGGCGAGAACACGCGCGTACTGAAGTGGATCGTCGACCGCCTCGAAGGCAAAGCTGCCGCGAACGACACCGCCATCGGCCGCGTCCCTGCGAAATCCTCGCTCGACATCAACGGCCTCGGGCTCACCGACGAACAGATGGACACGCTCCTCGGCGTCGACCACGACGTCTGGCGCGAAGAAGCCTCCCTCATCCCCGCCTTCTTCGACAGGTTCGGCGACCGTCTGCCCAAGGCCCTCTGGGATCAGCACAAGTCGCTCACCCAGCGCCTCGGCTAGTCCGCCGCAACATGGCTTGCAACAGGCCCGCTCAAACGAGCGGGCCTGTTCGCTTTGTTGCTCCAGCACTATTGTGCAAGCCGTTCGGGTTTGGGGGGCGATGTCCATGGGCAACTGGACCAAGGCCGACGAGATCGGCGCAGAAGCAGCGGCCGCACTGGAAGCGAAACGGGCCCTCGTTCCCCAGCCCAGCTTTCAGCTGTCGCCTGAACACAAGCCGCTTCAGGCCCGAGGTGGCCTTCTGATCGCGTCACTGATCGCGTTCATCGTGATGAATGCCGCGGGGATCGCAATAACTTTCACTGCAGCGTCGTTCATCGAGCGGGCATTGGCAGGCGCATTCGAAAGTGAGGCCCAATTCCAGAACGAAGCGATGCTGCTTGAGACCATCGCAATCGGACTGTTCTGGACATCCATTGCCGTACTCGTGGCGTGCGCCGTAGCTTACAGTTTCTTCGTCTATGGCGCTGCGCGAAACATCGAGAGGTCCAACGCGAAAGGCTTGCTGGTGTCCGCAGGATGGGCAGTCGGCTGGAGCTTCGTTCCGTTCGCCAATCTCTACAAGCCATATTCCGTGATGGGACAGATCTGGAAGGCATCGCACGACCCTGCGCGAGGAGCCGTCGAGAAGCCGGGGTACATGTTGCTGTGGTGGATTCCCTACATCGTCGGGAATGCGGTCTCCAGAATCATGCAAAGAGTGAGCGAAGGGTCGGAGGATCCCGAGCAGATCATCTCGCTTGGCTGGATCGAGGCTGGCGCTTCGGCCCTGAGCATTCTCGCCGGTGTGGTGCTGATTGCCATCGTTCGACAGGTAACACGTGCACAAGCAAACTGGGCTTCGATATCTGCACAGCAGGGTACACATTTACCGCCAGATGAACGTGACAGAGCAGTGCATGATCCCTTCCGACTCTAGCCGGATCAGCAGGGCGCGTTCAGATCACGCCCCCAGCACGTCCGCCAGCTCGACGAAGCTGTGCACGGTCACGTCATAATCCCACGCCGCCGGGAGCGGGCGCTCCGTACCCGCTCCCCACTCCAGCGGCCGATGCACATAGGCCGTCATCAGTCCGCGCGACTTGGCGGCGTCGAGATCGCCGGGATGACACGCCACCATCATCACCTGGCTTGGGGCGATGTCGAGAAAGCGTGAAGCGCTGTCATAAATCGCCGCCTGCGGCTTGTAGGTCTGCACAAGGTCCGCACCGAGGATCGTGTCCCACGGAATGCCCGCCCGTTTGGCCATGGACAGCACCAGCGAGATGTTGCCGTTCGACAGCGCCACGACCGCGTGCTTCGCCTTGAGAAGGTTCATCCCTTCAATCGAATCGGGCCATGGATCGAGCCTTCGCCAGCCCATGGCCAGGCGGTGCTTCTCGGTCTCGTCAAGACCGGCAATACCGAACTCCGCCAGCGCGATGTCCAGCGTCTCGCGATGAAGGGTGTCCATCGTCACATAGCTGCGCTCACCCGATCGCACCGGGGCCATCGCCTGGAGGATCGGCCTGCGCCAGGTGTTGGCGAAGGCGCCCCAGTCGAGGGCATGTCCCTTGGGGCCGAGCATCGCCTCTGCCTCGCGTGCGATGCCGCTGCGCCAATCCACGACCGTGCCGAACACGTCGAACGTCAATGCGCGGATATTCGTGAAGTCAGCCATTGCGTGTTTCCTTGAGCCCGAGCGCCTTGCGCGCCTTCCTGGATAACGCGGAAACGACCATTTCGTATGACGCCTCCAGATATGACTTTACCTCGCGCTTGCTGAGGCCGGGCGCGGCGTAGCTCTGGATCCACTTGAGGCCGCGCGAGGCCATGTAGGGCGCCGGCCTGCATCCCGGCGCATCGCGCAGCACCTCCCAGGCGATGTCCGACACCTTGAAGGTGATCTCCGGCTCGCGACCGCGAGCGAACCACGCGATCGCGAAGACCTTGCCGCCTACCTTCCAGACCTGCGCGCCGCCCCACTGCTCAACGAAGGTTGCAGCTGGCAATCCGCCGCAAAACGCGTTGAATTGCGACCGGCTCAGCGGCATCGCACGCTCCGAAGACGATCGTCCACTAGCACGACCACTCCGGCGATTGCGACTATCGCCCGTCTCCGACCGGCAACCGGTTCGCCTTCGCGGATAAGGAGCAACCCCTTGCCGTGCGAGGTCGAAGGCTCGGCGAGCCCTCCGAGGAAAATCTCGCCAAGAGCGGTTCTTCCAGCCTCAGGGTCGCCGCCCTGCACGACGACAGGGTCATCGCCGGTTCGCGTTGATGGCGGATCAGAATGATCCGCGCAACCCGACGCGGAACCCGCGCCCAGCCATCGGCGCGAGATCTTTAAGCGGCGAGGCGTGATAACGTATCTCCTCGTCCGTCAGGTTCGTGCCATCCACGATGAGGTCCACCTGCGGCGTCAGATGCCAGGTCGTCCGCAGGTCAAGTGCGGTCCAACCGTCAGTTGGCAACTCACCCTCCGCAACACGGTCCTGGTCATCAGCCCAGCGCGCCTCAAGCCGGGCGCTGACGAGATCTGTCTCCGCCTCGATGCCCGCCGTTGCCGCCATGGGCGGAATTCGCGGCAGGTCGCCGCCCCCATCGAGCTTCGCCCGCACAATGTCGGCAGAGCCATCGATGTGCCAGTGCGCGCCGAAGGCCTCGCCCAGTTCGAGCGTCGCCGCGATCTCGCCGCCTGTGAAGTTCGCGTCGCCCTGGGTGGCCTGAAAAACCGGCAACCCGTCCAGCTCGGCGCCGGTGGGCGCCAGAAAGATGAAGCGCTCGAAATCGAAGCGATACAGGCTGCCATCGATCCGCAACGGCCCAGCTTCCCAGCGCGCGCTGCCCTCGATGCTGATGCCGCGCTCGGTCTCGAGCGTCGGATCGCCGATCTCGAACTGCTGCGTGGCCAGGTGCGGTCCATCGGCGAACAGCTCGACATCAGTCGGCGCACGTTCGGTGCGATTGACCGTAAGGCCAAGGAACAGCTGCTCGTTCAGATGTCCGTGGACGCCAAAGGAGGCATTCAGTGTGTCGAAAGAGCGCTCGCCCGCAACGACATTGTCGAGCGTCACCTCGTCAAGGCGCAGGCCGCCCTCGAGGCCCCAGTCGCCCTGCTCGAACGTTTCGAACAGGAAAGCCCCGGTGGCTTCGGTGAGGGTCGGGGTCACGAACGCCTCATCCCCGACCGCACGGAAATCGCGGCGGGAGGATTGAATGCCGACGCTTCCCTTGAAGCCCATCAACTCAACGTGCTCGGCCTCCAGCCGGAGTTCGTGACCTTCATTGGTAAAGCGCGTGCCGGGCTCTCCGGGGCCTTCGAACTCGGTATGCTCGTAGTCAACGATCGAGGCGGCGCCTGTGATGTGGTCGAGAGGACCCTGGTTGAATGCCCAGCCTCCACGCACATCGATACGCGTCTGTTCCATGTCGATGAAGGGCAGTTCGGGCGTTTCACCGACGGCTGAGACGCCGATGCCCAGCGTGCCGACGCCCAGAGTGCCGATGCTCGCGGGCACAGGCGCCTCCTCCTCATGCCCATGGCCGACAATGCCGTATTTGGACTCCAGGCGCCGGACGGCGACGCCCACAAAGCCATCGTCGCCCACAAGGGACAGCCCGCCACTCAGCGCCTGCGATTCAACGCCGGAGTTCTCCAGCGTTCCCGAGATTTCCTCATGCACTTCGCCCTCGGCTGCTTCCTGCGCACGCAGGCGTGCGGATTCAGCAAAACCCGGAATGTCGAGATCATCGCTCTCGCGCCACGTCCAGCTCAGGGCGCCGACCAGAGGACCACTGCTGCCGGTCGCGCGCGCAGCCAGCGTCTTGCCTTCGTCGGCGCTGGTGTAACCAGCATAACCCATGGCGCTGATCGGCTTATCGGGTAGTTGCTCGACAATAAGCCCGTCAATCACATTCACCACGCCGCCAGCAGCGCCCCCGCCATATGCCAGCGTCGCTGGTCCACGGAGAATTTCGATGCGTTCGGCTCCAAGCGGATCGCCGGTCACGGCATGATCAGGGCTCGCCGCTGATGCGTCGATCACGCCAATGCCGTTTGTCAGCACCTGCACGCGCTCAGCACCCAGGCCACGGATCACAGGTCGGCTCGCTCCAGGGCCGAAAGCGGTGGAGGAGATACCCGGCAGTGCTTCGAGCGTGTCGCCAAGGCCGCCGGACAGGCGATCGGCAATCGCTTCGCTGTCGAGCACGGTGGTGGATGCGATAAGTTCGTCGCTGGTCCGCGCAGGTCCGATCCCTGTGACGACCACCACATCACCTGGATCATCATGTAACTCCACCGGCGGCTGGGCCTGGGCAAAGGCGCCGGGGGCCACCAACGCCGCGACTGCAGCGCCGAGCAGCAGGTGTTTCGATGAACGCATGGAAAACCTCATTCCGTTACACTATAACAGTACGGTATACCGTAACGCCGTCAAGTCGGAGAAAGGCGCGTTGGACGCAGACCCACTCTGCCCATGGGCTGCCTTTGCCGCTAACTAGGCGCCGGTCTCGGAGCGCCCCCTCGCCATGAAGCATGTGCCTAACGCGCTGACACTGCTTCGGCTGGCCCTGGCGCCAGTTGTTGCCGGATTGATCTGGTTGGCCTTTGAGACGCGCGGCGGCGTGTCCATCCTTCCTATCGTGGATTCAGCGCTGATGTCTGCCGCTGCCGCCATTTTTGTAGTTGCAGCGCTGACCGATCTCTTCGACGGCATGATCGCCAGGGCCTTTAACCATCACTCGAAGTTTGGACGTATCATCGACCCGATAGCCGATAAGGCGCTCGTCGGGCTGCCCCTGGTCGCCATTGCGACCGTTGCGGCTCTTGCAGGCCTTGCAGAATGGCCCTGGATTGTCGTGGCGACCGGCGTGATCGTCGTGCGCGATATCACAATGACTGCCATTCGCTTCCTCTCGCCAGACGGCGAAGGGGCTCGCGTTTCATCGCTTGCGAAGATCAAGACTGCGATCGAATTGGTCGCTGTCGGCGCCATCCTCGCTCTGCTGGCTTTTGAGCCCCGTCTGATGTCGGGCGGCTCGATCAGCGCCTCCCCAGCGGCCCTTCTTGGCTGGGGATGGCTTGGACTCGTGATGCTCGCAGCAGCACTGTCCGCCTGGACTGGGTGGCAGTATGTGCGTCCTGCAAAATCCCCCCCATGAAAACGCGATGGCCGCGCCCGGGGGGAACGGGCGCGGCCTTTGCCGGGCAAGCGAGCGGGGTGGGGACGGCGCTACGCTCACCTTTTGCGACGGGTTCAGCAGGAGAAGCAGAATGGCCCGGCGCTCATCCACCATTACGCCAGAGCGGAATGAACGATGGGTTAACGCAAAGGGCCTCAGCCGAAACCATTGTGGCGTTTGCTGCTGGCACGCTTAACCCACGCGCCGCGTGCTGGCTTCATTTTCAGTCAGAGCGCGGTGAGATTGCCGCGGAGCATCTGGAGCACGCCCGAGAAATCCTTGCCGCCGAAGCCCAACCGGTCGAACAGCTGGTAGATGGCCTCGGCGCTGTTTCCGAGCGGCGTAGTTGCGCCCGCGCGCGCCGCCGCTTCCTGCGCCAGCTTGAGATCCTTCAGCATCATCGCGGCGGCGAACCCACCCTCATAGTTGCGGTCCGATGCGGTCACCGGCCCCACGCCGGGCCAGGGGGCATAGGTCGACAACGACCAGCAATTGCCAGAGGACTTCGATGCGATTTCGAAGAAGCGATCCGGCGCCAGACCCAGCTTCTCGGCCAGCGCAAACGCCTCGCACGTGCCGATCATCGAAATGCCGAGCAGCATGTTGTTGCAGATCTTTGCTGCCTGCCCCGCGCCATGATCACCTGCACGGATGGTAACGCGCGCCATCGGCTTCAGCATCTCTTCGACGCTAGCGAAGTCTGCCTCGTCGCAACCGACCATGAAGGCAAGGGTGCCGGCATCTGCCGCAGCCGTGCCGCCCGAGACAGGCGCATCGGCGAAGCGGAAGCCTGCGGCCTTGGCCTGTTGTGCAACAGCGCGCGCGCTATCAACATCGATGGTGGAGCAATCGATCAGCAGCGCTGACCTTGGCGCGTGGGGCAGGATGTCGTCGGCATAGACCTTCCGCACATGGGGACCTGCCGGCAACATTGTGATGACGGCCTCGGCGGTCTTCACGGCCTCAGCGACTGATTTGGCGCCCGTTGCTCCAGCGCCAACGACCTTGGCGATGGCGGCTTCGCTGAGATCGAACGCGGCCACCTCGCGCCCGCCAACAACCTGCCGCGCCGCCATTCCCCCGCCCATATTGCCAAGGCCGATGAATGCGATGCGGGTCATGTCGATGCTCCTCGGAAGACGCTCCGGGCACTAGACCCGGTCCACACCTGCGATCAAGCACCCCCGAACCGCATCAGGATCGCAGGTCCCCAGCCATAAAGCGTGAAAAAGAAGGTCGCATATCCGACGAAAGCCGAGCCCAGCGTGAGCGTCGTTGCAGCCGCTATTCGACCGACCACCGTGGCGCGTTCGCGCCGCGCACGGAGGTAGAGTTCGGCAATGATCAGTGGCGGCAGGAAGAACGCCCAGTTCATCACATGATCGAACCAGCCCGAGAAATCCGCCTCCACATGGCCCGGATTGTCCGGCCCGCCGAACACGAAGAACAGGCCATAGCCGATGCGATAGAGCCAGGAGCCGATGGCCAGCGCGTAAAGGCGGATCGCCCATTGGCGGTGAACGTCGATCCGTCGCGCCATGGCGTGCCGCACCACCTGTACCGCAGCCAGCACCATGAACGCGCCATAGGTCGCGAAGGCAACGTCCATGGCAAGACCGCCAACCGTGCCCTTCGCGGCGATGAATGTGAGCCCACCCACGCCCGCTGCAAAAGCCGCCAGCGCATAGAGCCGCCCGATCCAGCGATGCAGGGCCGGCACATGCTTCCGGATGGCGCCAATGAGCTGAACAGGACCGAGCAGCAGCAGCACGGCGCCGGCGAAGAAGTGTAGCCCGATACCCGCCGAGGCCACCGGCGTGTGTGGCTCATAGAGCCGCGGCAACGTCTCGTTCCACTGCTCCAGTGTCCCCGCAGGAATAGCCCCGCCATAAAGCGCCAGTATGTAGGCTCCGAAAATCGCCGAACTCACCCACACCACGCCAACAAGCGCAACAGAGGCGAAGCGAAGCGCGGCGCTGGTCCAGCGCGGCGGCGACAGGGGCTGGGCGAGCGCAGTCATGGCTGGACTCACCGCATCGTCGGTATGACGAAGCTCGAATCTCCCACATCGCCCTCAGGCCAGCGCGCCGTGACGGTCTTGACCTTCGTCCAGAACTTCACGCCCTCCATGCCGTGCTGATTGGTGTCGCCGAAAGCCGATCGCTTCCAGCCGCCGAAGGTGTGATACGCCACTGGCACAGGGATCGGCACGTTGATGCCGACCATCCCGACATTGACCTTTGCGGCGAACTCTCGCGCTGCGCGCCCATTCCGCGTGAAGATAGCAACGCCATTGCCGTATTGGTGCTTGCTGGGCAACGCAACAGCCTCCTCGAAGGACTCCGAGCGTACGATCTGCAGCACAGGCCCGAAGATCTCCTCATTGTAGGTCTTCATGCCCGGCTTCACCTGGTCGAAGAGTGAGGGCCCGATGAAGAAGCCGTTCTCGTAGCCTTGCAGCTTGAACCCACGCCCATCGACCACCAGTTCCGCGCCTTCGTCCTTGCCGGTCTGGATATAGTTCGCGATCTTGTCACGATGCGCCTTGTTCACGACGGGCCCGTATTGGGCCGCCGGGTCGCTCGAAATGCCAACTTTCAGAGTCTCGATCTCGGCGACCATCCGCTCGCGCAGTTCGTCTGCCGTCTTCTTGCCTACCGGCACGACTACCGGCAGCGCCATACACCGCTCGCCGGCCGAACCGAAGGCGGCGCCGGCCAGGTCCTTTACCACCTGGTCCATGTCCGCGTCGGGCAGAACGATGCCGTGGTTCTTCGCCCCGCCCATCGCCTGCACGCGCTTCCCGTTCGCCGCACCGCGCTGGTAAATGTAGTGCGCGATGTCGGACGATCCGACGAACGACACAGCCTTGATCTCGGGATGGTCGAGGATGGCGTCCACCGCCACCTTGTCGCCGTGCACCACGTTGAGCACGCCCGTCACGTCTAGACCGGCCGCTGCACCCGCTTCGAGAAACAGCTCGCCGAGGCGAACCGGGACAGACGGGTCACGCTCGGAAGGCTTGAGCACGAAGGTGTTCCCCGTGGCGATGGCGACACCGAACATCCACATCGGGATCATTGCGGGGAAGTTGAACGGCGTTATGCCAGCGACAACGCCCAGCGGCTGGCGCATCGAATAGACATCGATGCCCGGCCCGGCGCCCTCGGTGTACTCGCCCTTCAGCGCATGCGGGATGCCACACGCAAACTCGATCACTTCTAGACCGCGCTGGATATCGCCCTTGGAGTCCGCAATCACCTTGCCGTGCTCGCTGGACAGGAGCTCGGCCAGCGGTTGCATGTTGGCTTCGACCAGCCGCTTGAATTCGAACATCACGCGCGCCCGGCGCTGGGGATTTGTGCCCGCCCAGCCCGGCAGGGCCTTCGCTGCAGCCTGTACGGCGGCATCCACATCTGCCTCCGTCGCGAACCCTACTTTCGCCTGTACCTCGCCCGTGTTGGGATTGAAGACATCGCCCTCCCGGCCCGAGGTGGCCTTGGTTGCTTTCCCGCCGACGAAGCCCTCGATACGCCGCATGCGCGCGCCTCCCGAATAGGTGTGTGGGTGCGTCCTACCCCTAACCGCTTGACCGGGCCAGCGGGAACCGCCACCTCCCGCCCATGAATCCTCCCGCCATTCCGTCGCATGCGCCCTTCCGCCTCCCGCGCAGGCCCAAAGGGGTGGTCTTCGACCTCGACGGCACCCTGATCGACTCCGAGGCGCTGGTTCTGGAAGCGTACATGGCCGCGGCGGACCGGCATGGCGTACCCTTCACGCATGGCCAGTTTCTCACGCTCGTCGGCCGTCATCGCCAGCACAGCGAAATGAAGATGCGCGAGTATTTCGGCGCCGCCTTTCCGCTGGAAGACTTCTACGCGACGGTCGGCGAGCATGTCGGCGACCGGCATGCCCCGCTGAAGCCCGGCGCCGACACCTTGCTCGACTGGCTGGATGCATCGCGCACGCCTTATGCGCTGGCGACGTCGTCAGGGCCGGGTTGGGTGGACAAGCATTTCCGGGCGCACGGCCTGGCCGAGCGTTTCCGCGGCATCGTCACACGCGAGGACGTCGCGCAGGGCAAGCCACATCCAGAGCCTTACCTCAAAGCGGCGACCATTCTGGGCCATGATCCCGCCGACATCCTTGCGATCGAGGACTCACCAACCGGCGTCGCGTCAGCCTACGCAGCTGGCCTGATGACGATCATGGCACCCGATCTGATCCAGCCGGACGCGGAAACGCTGACGCGCGCCTTGCACGTTGTGCGTTCGCTCGATGATGTCGTGGCGCTTATGGAACGGTTGTGAGCGCCGCGATCACTGCCCCGGCCAGGCCTTGTCGATCGGCAGCGCAGGATTCGCCGTGATCTTGAGGTCGGCGCAATGGTGGTAGGAGAAATCACCTTCGCGATTGAGACCGTGCTCCTCCATGAACTGCAGAACCTGCAGCGTGCATTTTTCGCAGTTGATGTTGGGCAGGCGGATATCCGTCTCGAAGTGCGAGCCCGGTGCGGGCCGCTCGCGATGTTCGAACAGCCCGTCGGCCAGCACCGGCGGCCGCGGCCGCGGATCGATCTTGCCCGAGACGGATATCGGCCCGCGCGGCGATTCACGCATCGTCGCTTCCGGATCTGGCGGGAGTTAGCTGCGATCCAGCACGGAGAGCGCCACGCGATAGTAGCCGGGATGATAGATCGTCTCGCGGATCTTGATGTGCAGCATCTCTCCGCCGGTCATGGCCGTCACCTTGCCGGTCGGCGTGCCTTTCGTCATGTCCGACGTGCCGCAGGGGGCTGCCTTCTGTGGATCGCCCAACACATTGACCTCGACCCAGGCATCCGGCGCAACAAGGATGAAGTGCGCCGAGGCCGGCCCCGCAAGTGCCAACGCCGAAAGGCCAAGCAGTGCGAAAAGCTTGCGCTTCATCAAGACCCCCCCTGTCGAACCGGTGAGCAACTGCTCACGCGTGTTTGTGTACATAGCCTTTCCGGAGCTGTCGACGGTGCTTGTGCAAGCCGCCGACCCGGCATCTGCTGGCGCACTTTGGGAGAGACAGGATGCGTGTCCTCGCCTGGGTCATCTGCGCATTGCCAGCGACGGCTTGCGCTGTTGACGAGACGGCGCTGCGGCTGCGCCACGGATCTCCACTCTACACTCACGTCTGTGAGGGCGGCAAAACCTTCCAGTCGCGCCAGGTCATGTCTGGCGAAGTCGAGGTGACGGCGGGTGGGCAAACGCGCGATGTCACCGACGCGGACGGCGAGCCGGTTCCGGACGGGCCGCGGCTGGAATCCGTTGACGGCACGACACGGCTCACCGGCATGCCGGGCGGACCTTACGAAGCTTGCGTCATCGACTTGGAAGGGGCCGAATAGCGCAGCCCGTGCTTGCGCCGCGCCGCGTGATTTGCGCTACACTGGGGTACGTGCATCATTCCGGATTGGACAATTGAGGAGGCGAACCATGGTCGGGCGCAAAGGTCTTGGTCTGGCCGCGATCGCGGCATTGGCGCTGACAGGCATCGCGCATGCCCAGCCCGGCCTCAGCACCGGCCCAGACTATGACCTCATTCACAAGGCTGACCGTATCGACGACGATGCCGACGCGGGTCTGCCGCAGGTGCAGCAACAGGGCCTCGCCGCATTGCAGGCGAAGGATTTCGCAACCGCCGAGCTGGCATTCGCGGAAATCCTGCGCCGCAATCCATCCGCCATCGGGACCAGCTTCCTGCTCGGCCTGTCGAAGATTGGTCTGGAAAAGTGGGACGAGGCAAGGGTGGCGCTTGAGCGTGCCGTGATGGATGAACCCGAACGGCCAGAGCCGAAGACACGGCTGGGTCTCACCTATATCGCGCTCAAGGATACAGACGCGGCGCGTCGGCAGCGCGACGCGCTGGCGGCTCTGGATGCGACATGCAAGGATGCGTGCGCGGATGGGGCCTGGATCAGGGATGGTCTTGCCGCACTTGACCAGGCGCTCGCTGCGGGCGACCGGGCGCGCGTTTCATCAGCATCCCTTGCCGCCGTATCAGTGGGAGCGACGGAGACGCGATCGGGCTACTTCGATCCGGCGAAATACAGCCTTGTTATGTTCGACGATCCCGACGATCTCTACGATCTCCTGACACAGGACGGGCGCTGCCCGCCGAACAAGACGGCGGCGCCGAAACAGCCCTGCGCGCTGGTCCTTTATCGCCCGACCGATGGTTCCGGCGGATCGCTGGCCGCCAACTTCAAGCCCGTGTTCAAGGTCACCTCCCGCAACGCGATCTGGGCGATCCACGACAAGCAGCTGCAGAAAATCAAGATCGACAATCTCTACATGGATGTCGTCGATGTCATCGGCGGCAAGCGCATGACCTATGAGTCCGTCGCCCTGATCGGCAACGCCGAGAACGCCGCCAACTGCGCGGCGGGCAAGCCATGCCTCAGCAATCTCGTCGCCGAAGACATGTTCAACATGTACCGCAACATGCCGGACTCGGTGGTGAAGGTGATCTGGGGCGGCGGCATGGAAGACCCTGGCACGGTGCGGGTGCGGTAAACGCTAGCGCACCACAAGCCCCGGCTCCCCCGCCGCAAGCTCGCCCACTACCGCTGCGTCGGCGAAGCCTGCTTCCCGCGCCATCGTCAGCACGCGCGCCGCATCCTCTGGCGCCACTGCAATCAGCAGCCCGCCGCTCGTCTGGGGATCGCACAGCACATCGCGCCGCCAGCTCTCCAGCCCGGCAGGCAGGCTCACGGCCTCGCCATAGCTGTCCCAGTTGCGCACCGCCGCACCTGTTCGCACGCCCGCGCGCGCCAGCGCCTCCACGCCTGGCAGCAGGGGCGCGGCGGCGTCGATCAGCGCCGTCAAGCCAGCCCCGCGCGCCATCTCCAGCGCATGGCCCAGCAAGCCGAACCCGGTCACATCCGTCAGCGCATGCACGCCCTTTACCTCGCCGAGCGTCCCGCCCAGCGTGTTGAGCTTCGTCGTCGATGCGATCAGTGCGGCGTAGCCGTCCGCATCCAGCCGGTTCTGCTTCAGGGCAGCGCTGTAGACGCCCACGCCAAGCGCCTTGGTGAGGATCAGCTTGTCACCCGCCCGACCCGTTCGATTGGTGAGCAGCCTTTGGGGATGCACGAGCCCCAGCGCAACAAGCCCGTAGATCGGCTCCTTGCTGTCGATCGAATGCCCGCCCGCCACGGGAATCCCCGCCGTCGCACACACCGACGCCCCACCCGCCAGGATCTGCCGGATCATCTCCACTGGCATCACTCCAACCGGCATCCCCACGATTGCCAGACCAAAAATGGGTGTCGCTCCCATGGCGTAGACATCTGAGAGTGCATTCGTCGCCGCGATCCGGCCGAAGTCGAACGGGTCATCGACCACCGGCATGAAGAAGTCCGTTGTCGCCACCAGCGCCTGGCTGTCGTTCAGCCGCCAAACGGCCGCATCATCCGAGGTTTCCGTCCCCACCATGAGGCTTGCGAACGGGGCAGAGACGGGCATGCCGGCTAGAATGTCGCGCAAGACCGCGGGCGCCAGCTTGCAGCCGCACCCGCCGCCATGGGCCAGCGATGTCAGGCGAATTTCCTCGGCCAAGGCGGGCGCTCCTGCTTGCGGGACGGCGACAGTTTGATAGCAGCCCGTTATGACACCCGACAATGCGTCGGGCATGGCGGCGAGGCAGATGTCCAATCCCGGAATTACAGATGCGGTCGACCGCGCATCTCTTGCCCGCTACGACATGATCATCGATGTGCGCAGCCCGGCCGAGTTCGCCGAGGATCACATCCCGGGCGCCGTGAACCTGCCGGTGCTCGACAATGATGAGCGCGCCGTAGTCGGCGCCACCTATGTTCAGGACTCCCGCTTCCTCGCGCGGCGCATGGGCGCAGCCCTCGTCGCCCGCAATGTCGCGCGCCACCTTGAAGGCGCCCTCAGCGAGGCCCCGCCGACCTTTCGTCCGCTGGTCTATTGCTGGCGCGGCGGCCAGCGCTCAGGCGCGATGGCGCTCATCCTTGCCCAGGTTGGCTGGCGCACAACAGTGCTGCAGGGCGGCTACAAGACCTATCGCCGCGCCGTCCAGCGACGGCTTTATGAAGACCCGCTCGGCTTCCGGCTGATCCTGCTGGACGGCAACACGGGCTGCGGCAAGACCGACATCCTGCATCGTGCCGCCGCGAAGGGCGCGCAGGCGCTCGACCTCGAAGCACTGGCCCGTCATCGTGGATCGCTCTTCGGCGCAACACGTGACGTGCAACCGTCGCAGAAATGGTTCGAGTCCTGCGTGCTCCACGCGCTTGCAGGGATGGAGCCGTCGCGGCCTGTGCTCGTCGAGGCAGAGTCGAACAAGATCGGGCGACGTACGCTTCCCCCGTCACTCTGGCAGGCAATGCTGGTTGCCCCTCGGATCGAGCTCACGGCAGCAATCGACGCCCGCGTCGCCTATCTTCTTGACGCCTATCCCGAAGTGGTCGCGAACCGCGCCCTGCTCGACTTCGCGCTCACGCGCCTCGAAGTGTATCCCGGCCGGAAGCAGCTCTCTGTATGGCGCCAGCTAGCTGATGCCGGCCATTTCCATGACCTGGTTCGCGAGGTCGTGGAACGCCACTACGACCCGTCCTACCTCCGCTCTAGCAAGCGCAACACGCGCCCGCTCCTTGCAAGCCTCCCCCTTGCCTCACTCGACGAAAGCGCCCGCGAGGCAGCTGCTCAGCGGATCGCGGAGATCGCTGGCGCTATAACCCCATCTGCCGGCTCGCGAGATCTTTCATGATTTCCTCGGCTCCGCCGCCGATGGCATTGACCTTCACCTCGCGATAGATCCGTTCCACTTTCGCCCCGCGCATGAAGCCTGCCCCCCCGAAGATCTGCACCGCCTCGGAGGCGCAGTAGGCCATTGTCTGCGTCGCCTGGTTCTTCATCATGCAGATTTCAGCGACCGGCCTTTCGCCCTGCATCAGCCGCCACGCCAGCAGCTCAAGCATCGATTGCGTCGCCACCACGCGCTGCATCATGTCGACCAGCTTGTGCCGGATCACCTGGTGCTGGCTCAGCGGCTTTCCGAAGGTTTCGCGTTGACGGGCATACGCGATCGCCTCGTCAACGCATACGCGCGCATAAGCTGTGCACGAGGCAGCCATACCCATCCGTTCGGAATTGAAGTTGCGCATGATCAACGGGAAGCCGCCGCCTTCCTCGCCCAACAGGTTCTCTGCTGGCACGCGGCAATTGTCGAAGTGCAACGTCGCGGTATCCGACGCCCACCAGCCCATCTTCTTCAGCTTCGTACGGCTGAGCCCGGGCGTGTCTCCCGGGATCACCAGCAAGCTTACCCCGCCGGCGCCTGACCCGCCTGTTCGCACAGCGACCGTAAGGTAGTCGGCGCGATAGCCCGAAGTGATAAACGTCTTCTCGCCATTGACGACAAAGTGGTCACCCTCGCGCCGCGCCGTGGTGCGCAGGCTCGCCACATCCGATCCGCCATTGGGCTCGGTGATCGCCAGCGCGGAGATCTTCTCCCCCGCGATGATCTGCGGCAGCACCCGTGCCTGCAGCTCAGGCCGGCCGGCAAACGCGATGGGGGGCGCGCCGATGCCGTGGCTCATCAGGCTGGCGTTGACGCCGCCCGCGCCATGCCGCGCCATCTCCTGGCTCACGACAATGCTCATGAACTGGTCCGTGGGCGTGCCCCCGAAAGCCTCCGGGAAGCCCAGGCCGAGAAGGCCAATATCAGCCGCTTTGCGATAGAGTTCGCGCGGAAACTCTCCCGCCTCATCCCATTCAGCAGCGTACGGTTCGATCTCCTTCGCCACAAATCTTCGCACCACGGCGCGGAATGCCTCGTGCTCGTCGGAGTAGAAAGGGCTTTTGGCGGGTTGCATCATGATTGCAGTCTAAGCAGAGAAAGGCGGCGCACGTCGATTCCCGACGTTGCGTCAGCCCTGCTCCATTCCGGGCTTGACCTCGATTCACTATGCTGGCCCGCTCCCGACAGATTCCAGAGGATTTTCCCCGATGAAAACCCGCGCCGCCGTTGCCTTCGAGGCGAAGAAGCCGCTCGAGATTGTCGAGCTTGACCTCGAAGGGCCGAAGGCTGGCGAAGTCCTGGTCGAGATCAAGGCCACCGGCATCTGCCATACCGACGCCTACACACTCGACGGCTTCGACTCGGAGGGCATATTCCCTTCCATCCTTGGCCACGAAGGCGCCGGCATCGTGCGCGAGATCGGCACCGGCGTAACCACGCTCAAGCCCGGCGACCATGTCATCCCGCTCTACACGCCCGAATGCCGGCAGTGCAAAAGCTGCCTATCGCAAAAAACCAATCTCTGCACATCGATCCGCGCCACACAGGGCAAGGGCCTGATGCCGGACGGCACGTCGCGCTTCAGCTACAAGGGCCAGACGATCTACCACTACATGGGCTGCTCGACCTTCTCGAACTACACTGTCCTGCCCGAGATTGCGCTGGCGAAGATCCGCAGCGACGCCCCGTTCGACAAGGCCTGCTATATCGGCTGCGGTGTCACCACGGGCGTCGGCGCCGTGGTCAAGACTGCGAAGGTCGAGCCTGGCGCCAACTGCATTGTCTTCGGCCTCGGCGGCATCGGCCTCAACGTGATCCAGGGCCTCCGGATGGCCGGCGCGGACAAGATCGTCGGGGTCGATATCAACCCCGCCAAGAAGGAATGGGGCGAACGCTTCGGCATGACGCACTTCGTCAATCCGACCAACGTGACCACCGACCTCGTGCAGTTTCTTGTGGCCCTAACGGACGGCGGGGCCGACTACACATTCGACTGCACTGGCAACACCCAGGTCATGCGCACCGCGCTCGAATCCTGTCATCGCGGCTGGGGCACGAGCATCATCATCGGCGTCGCCGAAGCGGGGAAGGAGATCGCCACCCGACCCTTCCAGCTGGTTACAGGGCGTGTCTGGAAAGGCTCGGCCTTCGGCGGCGCTCGCGGGCGCACGGACGTACCCAAGATCGTCGACTGGTACATGGACGGCAAGATCGAGATCGACCCGATGATCACCCACACGCTGACGCTCGAGGATATCAACAAGGGTTTCGACCTGATGCACGCGGGCGAGAGCATACGCAGCGTCGTGGTGTACTGATGCGTTTCCTCATCGCGCTGCTCGCGCTCGCACTCGCCGCACCCGCCTTCGCCGACGACAAGGCGGAGATGGAGGCCTTCATGGCTGCTTATCTCGAGCGCTGGAACGCGCACGATGCCGACACCATAACCGCACGCTTCTACCGCCTCGATGCTGAGCATCGCTGGTCCACGGCAGAGGGCCTCAAGGCCGAGTTCGACCGCCTGAAGGCGGAGGGTTACGACAAGTCGGAGATCCTCGGGATTGTCGGGTGCGCGGCCGGGCCGAACGCGGGCCAGGTCGAGCTGCGCTTCATTCGCCGCACAACCGACGGCGGTTTCATGCCGCCGAAGGACCGTACCAGCATCTACACCGTCCGCAGGTTCGCAGACGGCTGGCGCGTCACCAGCCTGCGCGGCTTGCCGGCGGGCGAACGGATGTCCTGCCCAGCCTCGTGAGCGGAAGCGCGCCATGGAAACCTTAAAGTCCCACCGCGTCTGCGACGGCGAGCTGCGCTACTGTCGCCATGAGAGCCCCGTCACCGGCACGCCGATGACGTTCAGCGTGTTCACGCCCGAAGGCCCGGGTCCCTTTCCGGTTCTCCTCTGGCTCTCCGGTCTCACCTGCACGGAGGACAATTTCACGACCAAGGCCGGCGCCTATCCGGCCGCCGCACAGCACGGGCTGATGGTGGTCGCTCCTGACACCTCGCCACGCGGCCAGACCATCGCCGACGACCCCGGCTACGACCTTGGTCAGGGCGCCGGCTTCTATGTCGACGCCACCCAGGCCCCGTGGGCGCCGCATTTCCGTATGGAAAGCTACATCATCGATGATCTGATACCCTTGATCCGGGCAAGCTTTCCGGCCGATCCCATGCGTATCGGCGTGTCCGGCCATTCAATGGGGGGCCACGGCGCCCTCATCCTGGCCTTGCGACACACCGATGTTTTTCGTTCCGTCTCGGCATTCGCCCCGATTGCGTCCCCGATGAACTGCCCATGGGGCGTAAAGGCATTCACAGCCTATCTCGGCAGCGATCGCGCAGAATGGGAGCGACATGACGCCTGCGCCCTCCTGCGCAGCGGCCTGGCTCATGGCTATTTCGACGACATCCTGGTGGACCAGGGCCTTGCAGACCCTTTCCTCGCAGAGCAGCTACGCCCCGAGCTGCTGGAACAGGCGGCCGCGGACGCAGGCCAGCAGCTGACGCTACGCCTGAACCCCCGCTACGATCATAGCTACTTCTTCATTGCCAGCTTTATTGGCGAACATATCGCCTGGCACGCGCACCGGCTAAGCTAATTTCGCGCTGGAATTAAAAATCAGCCACAACACATTATGTTTGTTTGGACAGCTGCAATGTCCGGATATAATTTGAACGGACTGGGTCGGGGCTGAAATTATAGAACTCAAAGAATATACAATCATGGGGCGGAAAATGGCGTCGCGCTTGCCAAACATAGACGGGCTGTCGCTGGCTGATCTCAACGAGCTGCAGTCGCGGATCAACCGGGCCATTCAGGCGCGCAAGGACGAGGCCAAGGTCGAAACCCTGCAGAAGCTGAAAGCGCTAGCCGTGTCTGAGGGTTTTAGCCTCGACGAACTGATCGGCAAGGGCAATGGCGGCCGCCGCCAGCGTTCGGACAAGGGCGTGAAACTGCGCCCGAAATACATGGGCCCCAACGGGGAAACCTATACGGGCCGCGGCCCGACTCCGAAATGGCTTCGCTCCCTCGAGCGCAAAGGCGAGAAGCGCGAGAAGTTCCTCGTAAAATAGCTTTCCTGGGAAAGCCTAAAGCACGGCGCGCACGATTTACGAGCCGCCTTTGCTTCGAATGTATGCCGTTTATGTCGGGATACTCTAACGCACAAAAGCCAGGCCTTGCGCCTGGTAGTGGGGGCGGGAATCGAACCCGCGACCTCAGGATTATGAGTCCTGCGCTCTAACCAGCTGAGCTACCCCACCTTGCGGCAAGGCGGGCGGTATACGCGCCGACTTGGGCCAGCGCAAGCGGCCTGCCGAACGACTCAGAAAGCGGCTTCAAGCCCTGATTTCGCAACATAAATCGCAGTCTGAAGCCCACTTCGCTGCGCTATAGCAACCCGGCCACCCACTCCCCTATGGCCAGCGAGCTGGTGAGACCGGGGCTTTCGATGCCGATAAGGTTGACCAGCCCGGAAACCCCATGGCTTTCCGGCCCGTCGATCATGAAGTCTGCACTCGGCTGGCCCTTTGCGACGATCTTGGGCCGCACGCCGGAATAGTCCGGCGACAGCGCCCCGTCTTTCAGCCCCGGCCAGTAGCGCCGCACCTCCGTGTAGAAGTGCGCCGCCCGCACGGCATCCACCTCATAGTCGAACGGCGGGGCTGCATCATCGGGCAGCCATTCCGCATCCGGCCCCAGCCGCGTCCGCCCGCCCAGATCGATCGCCAGATGGAGGCCCTGCGTTGCCTGGTTGTGCATGGGATAGATGAGCCGCGCGAACGCCGCCCGACCGCTCGCGACGAAATAGGAACCCTTCACCCAGTGCATGAGGAGACCTGCATAGGCCGGGCCGCCTCCAATCATGCGCGCCACGCGCAGCGCGTGGTGTCCCGCCGCATTCACAACCGTCCGCGCAGTGATCCTCGCTGGCGCATCGCCGCCCGTCTCGATCGCCACGCCGCCCTTCACCACCTCCCCACGCACCACCGGCGCATTGAACGCCAGCGCACCCCCCCGGTCCTCGACCTCGCCCTGCAGCGCCAGAAAGTAGCCATGACTGTCGAACAGCCCGCTCGTCTCGGAATGGATCGCAACGCGCACATCGGGTGACAGCGCCGGCTCAAGCCGCCGCGCCTCCGCCCCGTCCACCAGCCGGCAGCCCTCGACGCCATTGTCGAGCGCACGCTTCAGCAGCGCCGGCGTCGCCGCCGCCTCATGATCGTCCACTGCGACGACAAGCTTCCCGCAACGGTGCGCTTCGACTCCATGCGCCGCGCAATAGGCGTAAAGCTTGCGCCGGCCCTCAACACACAGCCGCGCCTTCAGCGAGCCGGGCGTGTAGTAGAGACCCGCATGGATCACCTCGGAATTGCGTGAGGAGGTCTCGGTTGCGATCGCCCCCGCCGATTCCAGCAGCAGCACCTCGCGCCCCTTCAGCGCCAGCGCCCGCGCGCAGGCAAGGCCAACAGCCCCGGCCCCGATCACCACCGCATCCGCTTCGAACGTGTCCATGCGGGCAGAAGTAGGCCAGAATCCTGAAGAATGTCATGACCTAACGCCGCAGCATGCGCGCCGGCCGTCACCCCATCCCGGGATAGCGCGAAAAAGCGGGAAGTGCGTGGATATCCCCCGCCCATGCGATCCGGTCCGCGGTCTGCACGACGGCTCCGGGCGGATCGATTGCATCCGGATCATCGAGCGTGGCGCTCGCGACGTCGAGCTTGCCCGGCAGATAGTTTTCGCTGACGTAGAACAGACCGGTTCCGCATGCCCCGCAGAAGTATCGTTCCGCATGCTCGGACGAGGCGCGAACCTGTGGCTTTCCTTCGGTCACTTTCACGGCGTCTCTCGGGTAGATCGCCCAGGCGACCATGGGTGCGCCCGCCGAACGCCGACAGTCCGTGCAGCAGCAAATGGAATGCCGTTCAGGCTTCCCGCTGGCCTCATATCTGACCGAGCCGCAATGACACCCGCCGCTCAGCATGCCCACCTCTCTGAGAAGAGCAAAGAGATTGCCATCGCATGCGCATGAGGCCAATGACCGAAGAGGTTACTGCTGACATGACGGTGGCTGGATGGTCCGAGCCCGGCTTTCTGTTTTTCGTGTTTGACGCTCACGCGCAGGTTTGTCCGATAGCTCTCGACCTTTCCATCGTCTGCGGGGGTGATGTCCTGAGCCGCCGCCTTGGCGATGCGAAGGTCCCGCAGGGTGGTCGCTCAGGATGTGTCTGTGGACGGGGACACACATGGTATTCTGAACAACCCATGGCGGGTTGCCCGGCTCTTGGCCGATTGCAGTCGTCTGCTTCCTCTCCCGCTGCATGTTGCTGACAGTCGTTTCGCTTCGCCTGAAGCATGGCGAGGGCCCGGCGCGCGCGGACCTCCGGCCACCACCGCGCTCAGCGCTGGCTTGACTATTCCGCCGCCTGCATGCGCGGGGCTGGCTGCAGCGGTGCATTCCACTTCGCCATCAGCACGGCGAGCCTCTTCTCCGCCGCCTCAACAGCGCGCTCCTTCACATGGCCATAACCGCGAATGTCGTCAGGAATCGACGCGATCTCGACGGCCAGGGCGTGATTCTCAGCCCTCAGGCCGGAAGACAGCTTCTCCAGCCGTTCGAGATACTCATCGCGCAGCCGGCGCTCCATCCTGCGCTCCTCGGTCTTGCCGAAGATGTCGAAGGCGCCGCCACGCAGGAACTTGAACTTCCGGAGCAGACTGAAGCCCATCATCATCCATGGGCCGAATGACGTCTTGATCAACTCGCCCTTGTGATTCTTCTTCGAGATCATCGGCGGCGCCAGCAGGAAGGTCAGCTTCGTTCCCTTGCCGAACGTGTCCTCGACAGCCTGCCGGTACTCCGGCCGCGCGTAGAGCCGCGCCACCTCGTACTCGTCCTTGTAGGCCATCAACTTGGCGAGACAAGTGGCCGCCGCATAGGTCAGCTGCTCGCCGAGACCGAGATTGCTTTCCGCCGCGCGCACGCGTGCGATCCGCGCCTCGTACATGTCTGCATAGGCTGCGTTCTGGTACTCCTTGAGCATCTCGGCGCGTCGCGCGATCAGCTCGTCGAGCTTCAATGGCTCGATCTCAGGCCGTTTAGGGGCGGCTGCCTGCACCACGTCGGGATTTACCGCGGCGATGCGCCCGAGGTCGAACGCGGCCGCGTTCTCCTTCACCTTCACCTTGTTGAGCCGGTTGGCTTCCTTGATCGCCGCCTCACTGATCGGGATCAGGCCGTTCTGCCAGGCCATGCCCAGCATGATCATGTTGGTGTAGATCGCATCGCCGAAATGATGCTCAGCCAGCGCTTCGGCATTCGTCGACGCGAACGACTTCGCGCGCGACCGCACCCGCGCCGTCAGCAGGTCCGGATCGAAACGGACATTGCGATTCTCGATGATCTCCTTTGTCGGCGTTACGTCATGGTTCGCCACGACGCTGGTCCGTGCCTTGTCGAACATCACCAGCGCTTCGCCTGAAGACGCCACGACCAGATCGCACGCGATGATCACGTCGGCCGAGGCTGGCGGCGTCTTGCCCGCCTTGATGTCATCTGGATCGAGCGCGAAGCGCACATGAGAAAGAACCGGCCCGCCCTTCTGCGCAAGACCCGTCATGTCCAGCGTCTGTGACGCCTTGCCATCAATGTGAGCCGCCATCGCGAGCACGGCCGCCACCGTCGTTACACCCGTGCCGCCAACACCGGTGAACACGACATTCCAGGCTTCATGGCCAAGCTCCGGCAACCCCGGCTGCGGCAGTTCCGAAACGTCAAATGCAGCAGGCGACCGCTCCGCGTCCGATTTGCGGTCGCCGCCCACCACCGTCACGAAGGACGGGCAGAAGCCCTCGATGCAGGAATAGTCCGTGTTGCAGGTCGACTGGTTGATCTGCCGCTTGCGGCCATACTCCGTCTCGACAGGCTCGACCGACAGGCAGTTCGACTTCACCGAACAGTCGCCACAGCCTTCGCACACTGCCTGGTTGATGAAGACGCGCTTTGTCGGCGCCTCCATCTTGCCGCGCTTGATGCGACGGCGCTTCTCGGTCGCGCACACCTGGTCATAGATCAGTACCGAAACGCCGGGCGTGTTGCGTAACTCGATCTGAACTTCCTCGAGCTTCTTGCGGTCGAAGATGCGCGTGCCTTCTGGCAGGTCCGACACCGATGCATAGCGCGTCGGATCGTCTGCCACGATCACGATCATCTTGACGCCTTCGGCTTCCACCTGTCGCGCGATTTGCGGCACGGTCTGTCCGGACTCGACCTGCTGGCCGCCCGTCATCGCAACGGCGTCGTTGTAGAGGATCTTGTAGGTCGCGTTCACCCTGCCCGAGATTGCCGCGCGGATCGCCAGCGAGCCCGAGTGCGAATAGGTGCCATCGCCAAGGTTCACGAACACATGCGGCTCAGTCGTGAAGGGCATCTGTCCGATCCACGGAGCGCCCTCACCGCCCATCTGCGTGTGCATGTCGGTGCGCCGTTCGGGCGTGAACGTCGCCATGTAGTGGCAGCCGATGCCCGCCAGTGCGCGTGAGCCTTCTGGCAGCGTCGTCGAGGTGTTGTGGGGACAGCCCGAGCAGAAGTGGGGCTTGCGCGTATTGATTTGGTTCATGCCGGCGACGGCCTGCTTTGCACCGCTCACCTTGGCAAAGTAGGCATCCGCCCTGGCGCGATGCGGGCCATCGGCGAGTCTCCCGACCAGCGCCATCGCGATATCTGCTGTCGACAGCGAGGCAATGTCGGACAGCAGCGAGGCGCCGTCGCGATCGCGCTTGCCTTCGACGATCGGGCGCTCGGCATCCGGGAGGTGGTAAAGAATGTCCTTCAGCTGTGGCTCGATCAGCGCGCGCTTGTGCTCGATCACCAGCACCCGCTCGAAGCCGCGGCAAAAATTGCGGATCGCGGTCGGCTCGAGCGGCCAAGGCATCGCTACCTTGAAGATCGAAACGCCAAGCTCTGCCGCCTGCTCGGGCGAGAGGCCCATTGCGGCGAGGGCTTCGAAGACGTCGCGCGCCGCCTGCCCCGCAACCACAACCCCCAGCTTCTTCTGGCTGCTCGTCAGCAGCGCCTTGTCGAGCCCGTTGGCCCGCACGAAGGCCTGCGCGGCCGGGATCTTGATCTGGCGCAGGCGCGCTTCCTTGCCAAGCGGCGTGTCGCCCATCCTCAGACCCAGCCCGCCCTCGGGGATCGCGAAGTCGCTGGGCCGCACGGTTGCGTGGCGATTGAGCCCGACCTCCACCACAGCGCCCGAATCCATCGTGTCGGCGAGGCAGATCATCGAGATCCACAGCCCGGAATAGCGCGACAGTTCCAGCCCGATCAGTCCGTAATCGAGCACCTCCTGAATTGACGCCGGCGCCAGCACCGGCATCTCCGCGTCGATCATTGCGAATTCAGACTGCGAGGCGAGCGTGGAGGACTTTGAGTTGGGATCGTCCCCGCACAGCGCCAGGACTCCACCGCGAGGATCCGTGCCTGCCATGTTGGCATGCTTGAAAACATCGCCCGTGCGGTCGACGCCCGGCGCCTTGCCATACCAGATCCCGAACACGCCATCGAACTTCGCGCCCGGAAAGATGTGCGTCTGCTGCGAGCCCCACACGGCCGTCGCGCCGAGGTCCTCGTTGAGGCCCTCCCACAGCTTCACGTCGTGTGCCTCGATCAGCTTTCCCGCAGCCCTGAGCTGCTGGTCGTACCCGCCGAGAGGAGAGCCGCGATAGCCGGAGATGAAGCCTGCCGTATTGAGGCCATGCTTCCGGTCCAGCCTCTTGCGGTCGAGCGGCAGACGCACCAGCGCCTGCACGCCCGTCATGAAGGCGCGGCCTTCCTCGAGCAGGTATTTGTCCTCGAGTGAAATCCCGCCGGATACCGGGCTGCCGTGCTTCACGTGGTGGCCTCCAGAGGCCAGATATGGCCGCGGCAAATATATTGCTCAACTTCACCGGAAGTATTTGCCATTCGGTGCGCAATCTGGCACACCACCGGCAAGATTTAACTACATACGCGACTAGGGACAGCAAAACATGGCCGCTGAGCTCGACGCCATCGACGCAAAAATCCTCGACCTCATCCAGCGCGACGCCGCCCTCTCCGTGGCCGAGATCGCGGAAAAGGTCGGCCTCTCCTCCAGCCCCTGCTGGCGCCGCATCAAGCGGATGGAGGAACAGGGCATTATTGCCCGTCGCGTGACGCTGCTCAACTACGACAAGCTGGGCCTTAACTTCGAGGTCGTGGCCAACGTCAAGCTCCAGCTGCCCTCCCGCGAGAACCTCGAGAAGTTCGAGCAGGCCGTCCGCAAATGGCCAGAGGTAATCGAGTGCATGACGGTCACCGGCGCCGTCGACTATGTCTGCCGCGTCGTCACCACGGACATGCACGCCTACGACAATTTCCTGCGCGACAAGATCCTTGCGCTTGGCCTCGTCTCCGACATCCAGTCGCGCATCATCGTCAACGTCGCCAAGCGCACCACCGCCGCCCCGCTTGGCCTGATCTCCCCCTACGTCCCGACGCAGGACCGCTGAGCCCCCTCATCCCTGACGCCTCGCGTCGCGTATCCGGATCGCGATCGCCCGGACGTCGCTCAAACATCTTCGGATCGGACCCCGGCGCCACCTTGGGCGCCTCCAGCCGCGCCTCGTTCTCCCTGCGCGCTCACCCGCCGACCAGCACGATTTCCGCGCGCCGGTTCATCGGCTCGCGCACATTGTCTTCCGTGGGATACTCCGGTTCGACGTCGCTCTTGCCCGTCACGCCGATGGCCGAATCTGCTAGCCCATGCGCCACCAGGGCATCGCGTACGGCCCTGGCGCGCGCCGTCGCCAGCTCGGCTGGCGACTCCTCGCTGGTGTCGGCATGCCCAAGCACGCGCATGCCATTGCGCTCGCATTCCTTCACCATCGGCGCGGCCACCTCGATTGTCTCCAGACCCGCCTCAGTCACTTCAGCCGAACCCCAGCTGAAATACACCTTTATGACGTCACGCTCATCCGCCAACGCTCCCGGCGCCAGAGCCAGTATAGCCATCCCGAACAACATGCACCGCAGCATTCCCGCCTCCCTCGATTCTTGCGCGTGCAGACGGCGCCTCACGCCTTCACCTTCACCGCACCGACATGCACCAGGTACTCGCCCATCTTTGCGTGCAGCGTATTGATCGCCTTGAGCGGCCGCACCATCACCTTGAAGTGCGTGATCAGCCCCGCCGCGTTCCAGCTGATGATGTCCACGCCGTTGATGGTGATACCGTCCACTTCGGAATAAAACTCCAGCACGGCGGATGTCTCGCCATACCATTCCGCGCCATAGCGGAAGTGCTCCGTGTTCAGCACATGCAGCGCGCCGCGCAGATACGCCTCCACGATTGCGCGGCCCTTCTGCGGCGTGTGCACCACCGGGCTCTCGAAAACGCAGTCTTCCGCGAGGATGCCGGCGAGATCATCCGCCCGCCGCTACAGCGCGATGCGATGCCACCGCGTGATCGTCTCGGGAACTGCGCCCGCCATGGCGATACTCCTCTTCTCCACCCGATCAATGCGCCTCTGCGATGCCAACGTCCAGACCCGGCCTACTCCCGCGCCAGCAGCAACAGGGCGTCATCTGGCGCGGACCTCCGCAGGTTCGGCGCCTGCGCAGGCTCAGCCGTCAGCGATATGCGCGCTTCTGCCGGGAAGGGGATCACCGGCATCGCCTTGGGAGGGGTCAGCGCCGCCACGCCATGTGGCGCGTACATCAGCAAGGAAAAGATGCGATGCCGCCCCGCGACAGGCTTGCTCTTCGGCCCGCAAACGCGCGGCCAGTCGGGCCAGAGCCGCGCGAAGAACATCGGCGCGACAAACGCCCTCCCGCGAGATTTCCCACATTCTGCACACATGCTTGATGCCGTGCCGGTGAGTGCAACGCTCCAGACGTGGGCGCCAAATGCGTCGATGGTCGCTTCAGGGTCGCCTTCCAAGTAACGGGTGTCGCGATCCTTACCCCACCCGGTCCGCAACCGGCTCACCCATCTGTTCGATGATCCGGCACACAGTCGCGCGCGCGAAATACTCATCGCCCGGTGAGAGGGTCAGCGGCTCTGCCATGCAGGGCGAGGCCGTCCACCATTCGCCCGTCCAGGCGAGGCGCGCGTGGCGCGCGGCGATCTCCTTTGCAATCAGCAGACCGTTGTGCTGGCCACGCATGTACGCTTCGCGGCACCTCTCGCCCAGTCGCGCGAGGCGCTCGCGCGCAACCTCCGTCCTGATCTCGCGCAGCAGCAGGCCGCACGACTTCCTGTAGGCATCGAGCAGGCCAGCGCTGCGCGCGATTGCTTTTGCCTCCTCGGCAAAAAGGCCAATGTGATCGATGTCGACGCTTGGCGCACCCCAGCGACGGGTTCGACGACCCATACGTCTTCCTCCCACTGTCCGAAGCAGAAGGGACGTATCAGAACAAAACCGGAACGTCCAGGCCTGACTGATTGCGCTCACAGCTTGCTTCAGGCCGACATCAACGACCGCCAGGCCCACATGATGAGGCCAACCACGATCACCAGGATCAGCAAGACGAATTCTCTCGAAAGGTCAGGCAGGCCCGCGAAGGCATTGAACTCGCCACGCAGCCAGCCCCACCATCCACCGGGGCTGACCCTGGGCGAGGAACCTCGCGACCGCTTTTTGCCGGGGTTGCCCGTCTTCGTCCCGCGGGCGGGCTTCTTCACGTCCCGACCCTCATCTTCAATCCGGCGGCGGCAGGACTGCCTCGACGCCCACGCCGATCTCGCTGTCGCGCAGCTTCTTCACCTCATCGCGCAGGCGGGCCGCCAGCTCGAACTCCAGATTGGCGGCGGCTTCGCGCATTTCCTTCTCGAGCTGGTCGATGACGCGGGTGAGGTTGTGGCCCTTGCCGATGTATTCGGCGCCCTCTTCCTCCATGCCCGGCAGCGTGTTTCCCCTGCCCCGCTTGTTGGGATCGCGCCCGCGCGGCAGGAGGCCTTGCGCCGCCTTTGAAGTGACGCCCTCCAGCACATCCTTCACGCCCGAAAACACCGTCTTCGGCGTATGCCCATGTTCGATGTTGTGCGCTTCCTGCTTGGCGCGGCGGCGGGCCGTCTCGGCCATCGCGCGCTGCATCGAGCCGGTGATCGTGTCGGCATAGAGCACGACCTTCGCCTCCGAATTGCGCGCCGCGCGGCCAATGGTCTGAATGAGACTGGTCTCAGAGCGCAGGAAGCCCTCCTTGTCCGCATCGAGAATGCCGACGAAGGCGCATTCGGGAATGTCGAGGCCTTCGCGCAGGAGATTGATGCCCACCAGGCAGTCGAATTTGCCGAGCCTCAGATCACGGATGATCTCGATCCGCTCAATCGTGTCGACGTCAGAGTGCATGTAGCGCACCTTTACGCCCATCTCGGTCATGTGCTCGGTGAGCTGCTCGGCCATCTTCTTGGTGAGTGTGGTGACGAGCGAGCGATAGCCCTTTTTCGCCGTCTCCTTCACCTCGTGTATGCAGTCGTCCACCTGGTTGGCGTTGTCCTTGTAGACCGGGCGGATCTCGACGGGCGGATCAATGAGGTGCGTCGGGCGGATGATCTGTTCGGTGAACACGCCACCGGTCTGATTGAGCTCCCACGGGCCCGGCGTCGCCGAGACGTGGATGGTCTGCGGGCGCATCTTCTCCCACTCGTCGAATTTCAGCGGGCGGTTGTCGAGGCAACTTGGCAGGCGGAAGCCGTATTCGGAGAGCGTGAACTTGCGATTGAAGTCGCCGCGGAACATCGCGCCGATCTGCGGGATGGTCTGATGGCTTTCATCCACGAAGATGAGGGCGTTGTCCGGCAGGTATTCGAACAGGGTGGGCGGGGGTTCCCCGGGCTGGCGCCCGGTGAGATAGCGGCTGTAGTTCTCGATGCCGGCGCACGAGCCTGTGGCGAGCAGCATCTCGATGTCGAACTGAGTGCGTTGCTCCAGCCGCTGCGCCTCCAGCAGCTTGCCTTGCTGCGTAAGTTGGGCGAGCCGCCCGCGCAGCTCCTCCTTGATGTGCTCCACCGCCTGATTAAGCGTCGGCCGGGGCGTCACATAATGCGAGTTCGCATAAACCTTGATCCGCTCCAGCGGGCGCGTCGCCTTTCCTGTCAGCGGATCAAACTCGGTGATCTTGTCCACCTCGTCCCCGAAAAACGAGATCTTCCAGGCCCTGTCCTCCTGGTGGACCGGCCACACATCCAGCGTGTCCCCCTTCATCCGGAACGTCCCACGCCCGAAAGCCTGGTCGTTCCGCTTGTACTGCAAGGCCACGAGGTCCGCCGCCACCTGCCGTGGATCCCGCGCCTCCCCCTGCGCCAGCTCGAACGTCATCGCAGTGTATGTCTCGACGCTTCCGATGCCGTAAATGCACGACACCGAAGCCACGATGATCACATCATCCCGCTCCAGGATCGCCCGCGTCGCCGAGTGCCGCATCCGATCAATCGCCTCGTTGATCGATGACTCCTTCTCGATGTACGTGTCCGTCCGCGGAAC
>VFQT010001180.1_pt1 | contig 32974 bp, 24 predicted proteins | sample 3512381 | NCBI WGS metagenome assembly VFQT01 (sample SAMN10412376, study PRJNA504923) | tailings metagenome | isolation source: Relicate 2 Philex TSF3 active mining site | place: Philippines: Tuba, Benguet | collected 2017-08-29 | reverse complement strand
AGCATCAAGTACGACCTGCAGGCTCCCGTGAAGCCGTGGGCCTACTTCTGCCAGATCAGCGACTCGACCACGAGCTACGGCTCGTACTCGGGCGCCACACCCAACGAGAAGATCACCTGGGACAAGCTCACCGAGCGCACGCCCATGTTCGTGATCGAGTCCGATGCGACCATCGTGGCGCCGCTGATGCTGCAGGCCCTGATCGAAGCGAAGGCGAGCCCCAAGGCCGCGACCGCGCTCATCAAGGCCAGCCGCGCCGAGACCAAGCGGCATCTGGCCAAGCGATGACGTGACATCGCAGGGTGAGCCGCGATGGAGTCACCGCCGGCGATCGTGCGAATCAGGTCAAGACTGCAGATCCGCCGCGATGATCCGGTCCGGCGCATCCGACGGGTCTGCGGCGTTGGTTTGACGGGCTGCGGTCCTGTGGTAGGGTCTTCCCACGTGAGGAGCGAGGCAAGGGTCCAGGATCCCCGCCATGCTCGCGCGCCTCTCCATCGTCCTTGCCCTGACCGCTCCCGCCTCCGCTGGTTTCGTGCTGAGCGACGGTGATTTCTCGGGCTGGACATACGGCTCCTTTGGAACTGCCACGCCCACCGTACTGGCCACAGGCGGGAACCCTGGAGCACGGCTCCAGGTCACCACGGTGTCTGGTAGCGGCTCAGGGGTGCTGGCGACCTATCTGGGATTCAGCACGGACGCTGCGCTCGAAGGCAGCAGCTTTGCGTGGAGCCTCGATGTGCTCAAGGGCGCAGGGAGCTTCGGCCAAGGCCAAGCCATCGGTCTCGTCATTCAACAGGGATCGTCGATCTTCATCGATCACCTCTACAACACTGGCGTCAAGTCCTCGTGGACCACACAGACCTTTGAGGGAGCGGTGAACGCCGCCAACTTTGTCCGAGTCGCCGGAACCGGATCGCTCGATCTCTCTGGTGGCGTCACGACTCAATTTGGCTTTTCGGCATCAAACTCCAACAGCGGCACGCTCACGCAGTACTACGACAACTGGACGTTTCAACTTGGCGCCGTCCCTGCTCCCGGAGCCCTCGCTCTCTTGGCGGCGGCCGGACTCTTGGCACGCCGTTCCCGCTGACGCACCCGTTCGGCAGACCAACCCGCCTCAGTGCGCACTGCTGCTCGCGCCCGTGAGGTCCACGCCGACCACGCTCACCGTGATGCGTCGATTGGGCGCATCCTCGACGAATCCGGCGATCGCCTCGCGGACGTCCTGGTCGACCGGCTCGCCGTGGGCGTCGAAGGTCAGCCGTGCACCATCGGGCACCTTGGCAAAGGCCTCGACCAAGGCTGGCTTGATGATGAACGTGCCGTCGCGACGCAACCGCAGCGTGATGGATCCATCGGCGTGGTCGATCCGCTCCACGCTGGCCTTGGCCTGCTTGCGAAGCGCCACGATGACGCCCACGACGATGCCGACGATCACGCCCTTGAGAAGGTCGGTGGCGAGCACGGCAGCGATCGTGACGAGGAACGGAACCAGCTGATCGAGCCCCAGGCGACGCTGTTCGGCAAACAGCGACGGCTTGGCCAGATTCAGGCCGACCTGCACCAGCACGGCTGCCAGGCATGCCTGCGGGATGTGGTTGAGGACGTGGGGTAGGAACAGCACGCAGCCCAGGAGCAGCAGCGCATGCACGATCGCGGACAGGCGCTCGCGGGCACCGGCTGCGACGTTGGCGCCGCTGCGCACGATGACGGCCGTCACGGGGAGCCCGCCGAGCGCGCCGCTGATCGCGTTGCCCACGCCCTGCGCCACGAGCTCGCGATCGGGCGGCGTGCGCCGCTTGAGCGGATCGAGCCGGTCGACCGCCTGGCACGAGAGCAGCGTCTCGATGCTCGCCACGACCGCGATGGTCGCCGCAGCGATCCAGACCGCCGATGAGCCGAGCACCGTCCAGTCAGGCAGCGGCAGCGCCGCACGCAGACCGTCGAAGCCACCAGTCGGGACGTTGACGAACTGATCCGTGCCCAGCTGCCACCGCTCACCGGTGAACATGTTGGCCGCAACGGAGGCACCAACCACAACCACGAGCGCCGGCGGCACCAGAGGCAGGCGTGCCAGCGGCGTGTGCTTCCACGCCAGCAGCACCGCGAGCGACACGAGGCCGATCGCGCTCGCGCCACCATGCATCGAACCTGGAATCGAGGCGATCCCGTCTATAGCGCCGAAGACGACCGGCAGCTGCTTCAGCGTGATGGTGATGCCGATCGCCGCCAGCATGCCCTTGACGACCGAGCCAGGCACGAGCGCGGAGAACTTCCCCATCCGCAACAGTCCGAGCGCAATCTGCATCGCTCCCGCCAGCGCAACCGACGTCATGAACGCGTTGATCCCGCCAAGGCGCTCGATCTCGAAGAGCACGATGGCGATCAGCCCAGCGGCAGGACCGGAGACCGACAGCGGCGAACGGCTGATGAGCGGGATCGCGATGCCACCGACGATGCCGGCGACCAGCCCCGACACCGGAGGAACACCACTCGCTACCGCAATCCCCAAGCACAGCGGAAGTGCCACCAGGAAGACGACGACGCCGGCCAGCGTGTCCTGACGCGGATACGCGAACAGTCCAGTGCGATGCATGGGGCCAAGGGTAGCCGCCGTGCCGATCGGCACGATCACCTCAGCGCGGGGCCATCACGGAGCGCACGGGCCCCAGGCACTCAGCAGGATCCCAAGATCCCCGCCATCCACCGCGCCTGAACCGTCGACATCCGCCGCGCACCCGGCAGACCCGCACGGTCCCCAAGCACTCAGCATTGCTCCCAGATCGGCGCCATCGATCACACCATTGGCATCAAGGTCGCCTGGGCATGCCGTCACGCTGTCGAGCGAGAGCTCGAAGGCGAACGGCCCCGGTGCGGCGATGTCGCCGCCGGCAACCGCGATGTAGACCGTCTGGCCTGCCGACAAGGGAAGATCGGTGATCCGCGAGGTCCACGGCGGGACATTGCCTTGGCAACCATTGTCATCGCACGCCAACAGCGTCGAGACATCGCCGCAGGTGGCCATCACCGCGAGGCGCAGGTCATAGATCCCCCAGAAGTTCGGGTCCGTGTCGCTGCAGTTGCCCATCGAGTAGAGCCCGGTGGACGGCGCAGTGAAGCGGAAGAACGTGGGATAGAAGAGCTTCTGCTGGCCGTTCGCATACGTGCATGGCGTACCCACCATCGACAGATCGGGGAAATCCATGTCGATGCGAATCGACTGCAGCCCGAGCGTGGCCTCCTCCAGGTCCGCGCCGCACGGATCCGGCGGAGGCGGCTCCACATCGATCGTCAGGTTGACGGTCGAGGGAAGCGACCAGATGGGATCCACGACACCGAATGCCAGGGTGTACGTCGTTCCACCGATCGCCCAGAAGCCGACCTTGGCGCCATTGGTGGCCGGACAGCGGTCGTACGAGCATGCGAGGACCGTGGAGGGATCGCCGCACTCAGTCATCACCGCCACATGCACGCTGGTCGTTGCAGGGCAGATCCCGAAGGCGAAGTATCCCGAGCTCGGCGCCACCCATCGGGCGTAATTGGCCTTGTGGATCACGGGTTCATGCACCGTGCCGGATGAACAGTGCCCAGTCATGTCCAAGGCGGGCACCGCGCTGCTCGTGATCACGGAGGTCGTCCCACTCGGAATGGTCTGCGCCTGCGCGCAGGCATTGAACGGGGCTGCGATGGACACGGGCAGGAAGGTCGGAGCCGTGATCGACGCCGATGCCAACCCAGCCACGATCCACAACCGTTGCCCTGCAACGGCTTGCACGGTCACTGCCGCCGAGTTTGAGCAGTAATTGTCATTGCAGGCGAGGATGGGCGCCGCCGGCGCACAGGATGCCAGCACCGCCAAGCGGGTATCCGTCGAACTGCCGCACAGGCTCAGCGTGTACGACCCCGTCGACGGGACGTCGAACGGATACCAGTTGGCGCGGTGGATGACGAAGCCGGCCCCACCGCACGCCGAGGCGTCGAACGCCGTCGTGGTGGTCACGTTGAAGATCGGCAAGTTCTCGCCCAGCGCGCAGGCGAAGATGGCCTGGGCGCACGGGTCGTAGGCCGGTGCCGAGGCGCAGTTGGCGGGGGGAGCCCCTGCCGTTGCACCAGCGCTGATGCACACGTCAGGCGTCGACTCGAAGGCGTAGTCAGCCAGCACACGTTCGGTCGAGGTCGCGCCGACCTCGATCCGGGCCCAGCCATGACGCGTCAGCCCGTCGGCACCCTTGAAACGAAAGCCGACGATGTTGGCGTCGTTGAGCTTCCACGCACCTTCCTGCGGACCGAAGGTCGCGGTACCGGCACCGAACGATCCGTAGCCAGCGACCGTGGTCCCGATCGGCAGCTTTGGCGGCGTACCGCTCACGGTGCCTGGATAGCGCATGAAACCCGCGCCGTTGGTCGAGCCCGTGTAGAAGACGATGTTGGCGCCACCGGCCGCCGGACCGCTCGTGTACCCACCCGAGGTGTAGATGTTGAAGTCCCAGCCCGCAGGACCGGTGCTGGTGGTCGTTGTCGCGCCGGTCTCGACGTTGAGCCAGAGCCCGTATTGGTTGGTCGGGATGGCCAGGTTCACCACCCGATGGACGATGGCAGCCTGTGCGGACGTCGCCACGCAGAGCGCGGCGGCAAGGAACGCTGGTCGCAGGATCGGCATGGGGTGAAAGGTATCGGCGGATGCGGAGCAGGCAAACCGACGCTGCGCATTCGGATGGAATCAGGTCAAGCGAAACCAGCCCATTTAGGCCCCTTTGGCCGGAAGTAACCGCACAGATTCCCCCATGCTCCCGAACCCAGGACGCCCAACGCATCGTCTGATGGGCATGATGTCGACCCATGCCACCATCGGGCGCTTGACGGCGGTCGTCGCCGCGGGATCGCTGGCCGTCGTCCTCCCGACAGCCGGCGCAACGGTTGATGCGCCCTTGTCCCTGGGCTCCATCGAGCCAGCCACGCTCGCCGAGGCCTCACGCGTGCTGTGGTGGACAGACTCGATCGGCATGGTGTTCGGCTCCAGAACAGCCGATGTGGAGGGACACGACAGCCTTGACGCCATGCATCTGGGGGGCGCGTGGCGGCTGCCGGTGGAGCGGGGCATCGACCTGACGCTTCGCAGTGAATTCGTCGGCACGCGGACTTCAGTCGACGCCTGGCGATCCGGCGCAACCTGGTCGGTGGATCTGGCGCCCAACGCATCACTGAGTGCGTCAGCCTGGTGGACGCTGCCACGCGATGATGCACCTGACGGCCTAGCGAGTCAGGTCGGCGAAGGCTCGGCGCTCGTCGGCTTCACGCTGCGGTTCTGATCCACCGGCCTTCGCGTGGTCAGGGCGCGCACGGTCCCCATGCGGCGATGAGCAGCGCGAGGTCGCCACCACTGATCACGAGGTCTTCATCGAGATCGGCGACGCATGGTCCTTGGCATGGCCCCCACGAGCCGAGCATGATGGCCATGTCGCCGCCCGCCACCAGCCCGTCGCCATCGAAGTCCGCTGCGCAGAAGGCGCTGCCGACCCCAGTCGGCACGTCGGGCGTCGGATTCGGATTGCCGGTCGGCGGAGTGCCGGGCTCAGGCTGCACCAACGCGATGGCCTGCGCATCGACGATTCGCTTGCGGACACCGGTGATCGGCGGCGAGGCGCGGCCTGCCGAACCGGACAGCAGCGCGCGGGCCTTCGCCGCTGACATCCAGCCCTGTTGTGAAGACTGGGGATTGAAGGGCGTGCCGGGGGTCCAGGGCGTCCCGATCAGGTCGACCCCGGGAGCCTTCAGGAGTTGCATCATGCGCAAGGAGCCGGGCTGCCCTGGCTGCACGTCGAACTCGACCCATTCGTAGAAGCCACGTTCGATGACCTGCATGATGCGACGGCTCGGGCCGGTCGGCGGGGGCGCGATCGGGTCGACGATGCCAAGGCCCTGCGCATCGAGCAACTTGCCGGGATTGGCCTCGAAGAAGCCGATCAAGCCGGCGAGCGACAACCCGGGAATGGGTGGGCAGCCGGCAGCGGAACGTTGCGCGGAGCTCGGTTCCCACAGCATCCAACCACGGATCAGGTCCATGTTCTGCGAGACGAGGCGGGGGCCGCCGCCGTCGCAGGAGTCCCAGTGGGTCGAGTTGAAGCCGATGACCTCGAGCAGCGATTGGCCCGAGCGCCAACGCCAGACCGGGCTGCCGCTTGCGCCGCCGGTCGAGCGTGCCTCGTACCGCAGCACGCGCGACCACTGCGTGATGATGTCGCCGTAGGCGATCCACTGGTTGAACAGATCGGCCGTGTCCGGAATCTCCTCGAGCGGATAGCCCGCCATGTGCACGGAGGACGGACTGACGTCGAAGCACAGCGGCAGGAACGTGGTCAATTCTTCGAACGGACACACGAAGCGGAGCGATCCATAGTCGACCTCGGTCTCCCAGTCATAGGAGAGGTCCGTCCACTTGGTGTTCGTGCCCTTGATCAAGGCCTCCCGGATCCCGAACAGGTTGAAGCTCAGACCCGAGGCGCTGCGGCAGGCGCCCGGCATCATCCAGATGTCCTTGTAGAAGAAGTGCTGTTCGCCCCGCTTGTAGACGCAGTGCCCATTGGTGAGCGCACAGTGCTGACTGACCAGGAATCCGGTGCCGTAGGCGGCCAGGTCCCCATCGTCCTGCTCGACGAAGAGCTGCGTGATGGCGTTGAAGGGGTAGATGCCGGAGTAGAAGCAGTCGCTCGCCACGCGCTCCTCGCACGGGGTCTGCGCCACTGCGCCGCTGACAGCGAGGAGGGAAGCGATGCAGGGAACGGCGAGGCGCTTGGTGGTCATGATGGTGGTCTCCGCGCACCAACGTAGTCCACGCGGAGCGCATCGCCAAACCGTCCTGCCGGCGCGGCGCTAGCCTTCGGCGCAGGAGGCACCACCCATGGTCGACATCACGGTCCGCTACGACGGAGATCTGCGCTGCAGCGCCCTGCATGGCCCATCCGGAACCACCCTCCTGACGGATGCTCCCATCGACAACCATGGCAAAGGCGAGAGTTTCTCTCCGACCGACCTGCTCGCCGCTGCGCTGCCAGCCTGCATGATGACCATCATGGGGATCGTGGCCGGGCGCGAGGGCATCGATCTTCGAGGCATGACCGCGACGACGAAGAAGGTCATGTCGACCGACGCCCCACGACGCATCGCATCCCTTCGCACCGTCATCACGCTGCCGATCGCTGCCGACCATCCGCATCGAGCCAAGCTTGAGCAGGCCGCGCACACATGCCCGGTGCACAAGAGCCTGCGCGAGACAATCGATGCCGGCGCTGAGTTCGTGTACGCGGGGTGAGTCACGACGCCAAGGTCGAGTTCGTGTTCACGGGTTGACGCGAGACGCCAGCATCGAGCGCGTGAACGCGCAGTGGGTTGCCGCGCTTGGCCGCCACCTTCAGCGACCGACCACCTCACCGAGCACGCGGTGCCAGTGCTTGCAGGCCTCGGATGAGCAGTAACGCTCGCGGTACGCACGCTGCCCTCGCTCGCCCATCGCATGCGCCTGGTCCGGATGCTCCAGCAGCCAGCGGATGCGATCGGTCAGGGCCGCTGCATCACCGGGTTGCACCTCGAAGCCACACGCATGGTCACGAAGGATCGAACCGCACTCGGTACCGTCGGGCCCGATCCAGAGCACGGGCTTGCCTGCCGCCAGCACGCTGAAGAACTTGCTCGGCAGGAGCAGGCCCTGCCAGCCCGGCAGCAGCGAGACCAGGTGGGCGTCGCCCGCATCGAGCACATCCGCCAGCTGCTCGCGCGGCTGGTAGCCGGCCAGCACGACGTTGCGCGCGCCGCACGCTGCGATGCGCCGCTCGAGCTCCGGCTTGGCCTTGCCCTCGCCGATGAAGAGCCAACGGATGCGGTCGTCATCCTTGAGGGCTTCAACGGCACCGGCGATCGCTTCCATGTCGTGGCCGATCCCAAAGTTGCCGGTGTACAGGACCGTGAACCGGTCACCGATGCCCCACGCGCTGCGGAGCGGGTTGTCGGCGCGGGCGCGGGGCGGGAACTCCTCGGCACCGCTCCAGACCGGGATCACCGAGACGCGAGCGGGATCGGCGCCCTTGCGAACCACGACCTCGCGCATGCATTCGCCCAGCACCACGACGCGGTCGCTGTGGCGCAGGCAGAATCGATCGATCGACTGGAGCGCGCGCCACAGGATGCCCTCGCGCCGCATCAGGCCCGCCGCACCGGCGACATCGGGATAGAGGTCCATGGTCCAGTAGACGACCTTGGTCCCCTTCACCAAGCGCAGCAGCACACCGACCAAGGCAATGAACGGTGGCGTGGTGAAGCAGACCACCACGTCATGGCGCTTGAGCGTGAGGCAGCGCAGGGCGGCGGCTGCATAGAACAGGGCGAAATCGAAGGCCCGAGGCGTGATCCCCTGCTTGCCGAAGAGCTGCATGCCCACGCGGTGGATCGCCACGCCGCCGTGGCTGTCACGCCGCTTGAGCGCGGAGCCCTTCTCGCCGTAGATCGCCCGGCTGGCGACGGCGGTGGCATCGTCGCCCTGCGCCACGAGCGACTGCCCAAGATCATCGGCGTGCTGGGCGGTCGCCGCGACATCGGGCCAGTAAGCCTGGTTCAGCAACAGCACACGGATGCCCTTGAGTTCCTCGAGCATCCTCATGGCAAGACTCACGCGGTCGTAGCGGGTCGCCGCCTCAAGGCAGTGACTGCGGAACTGCGCGTACAGGGCCTGGTCCGATTGCAGCCGTCGAACCCCGGCCAGCAGCGCTGCCGCATCCTCGGGCGGGAATGGAATGCCAACGCGCTCGCGCTCGACGATGTCGGCTGACTCGCCGGTGACGCCGTGCAGCACCGGGATGCCCATGCCCATGCACTCAAAGAGCTTCGACGGGATGACGGTCTCGAACAGCGGCGTGCGTCGGAGGTGGATGATGGCGGCATCCAGAAGGGCCCAGTAGCGCGGCACCTCGTCCTTGGAGACCGAGTCGACGAAGCGGACGTTTCGCAGGCCCATCGACGCGGCCGCAGCCTTGAGCTCCTCCTTGCGGGCACCGTCACCCAGCAGGACGAAGCCGATGGACTCATCACCGGCGTCCTGGGCCATTCGGGCTGCATCGAGCACGGTCTCGAGTGCGTGTGCCAGTCCATGCGTGCCGATGTAGCCGGCTACGAAGCGCCCCTCCAGCCCCAACTCACGGGCGAGCGCCGCATCGCGCGGCTGGGGGATGAATCGAGTGGTGTCCACGCCGTTGGTGACCACGCGGATCTTGTGCGGATCGATGCCGCGATCGACCAGGTTGCGCTTGAAGGCATGCGTGACCGAGATGATCCGGAAGGCACGGCGATACAGGAACAACTCGAGCCGCTCCATCATGTGGAGCGCCCACGAGTCCTTCATGGCGCCGACCACCTTGATCGACTCGGGCCAAAGATCGCGCAGCTCGAAGACGAAGGGTCGCCACTTCATCACCGACACGACCCACGCACCGACCGCGGTGAAGAACTGCGGCGACGTGCCGATGACCAGATCGACCTTGCGCACGAAGATCGCCCCAAGCACGGCGCTGACCATGAAACTCAGGTAGTCGAGGATGCGCCTGGTGAAACCCTCGTTGGCGGTGACGTAGGTCCACACGCGCACCACTCGGATGCCGTCCATCTCCTCGGATTGCCAGAGACGGTTGCGGTACCCGGGAAAGACCTTGCCTTTGGGGAAGTTCGGTGCACCCGTGATGACCGTGACACGGTGGCCGGCCTTGACCCACTCCCGGCAGTGCTCGAAGGTCCGGCTCGCCGGCGCGTTGACTTCGGGCGGGAAATTGTCGGTCAGGAAAAGGATGTGCATGTCAGGTCCAGGACAACTCGATCCGCAGGACGGGCTCCTGCATGGCGATCACGATGCAGCGCGTGGGAACGATTCGGCCGAAGCCGGGGCTCCACGAGGCCGGCTCGACGATGGCATGACCGCCCACGACGGCCAAGGATAGTGCGCGCCCATCAGGCAACCGGAGGCCATCGGCACCAAGGACCTCGACGGATGGATGCAGCAGCAGCCCCACGCGGCACGGCAAGAAGGGGAACGAATCCTCGATCACCAACCGGTCCTGCGTCAGTTGCCACGACCGCTCGTGCACTGCACCACGGCGCAGGCGCGTGTAGCCGTCGTGGGCACCCTCCACCCGCACCGTTCCGTCGGAGCGCCCGGACACCTGCCGCGCCACGACCCGTGCCCGGCGCGCGACCCGGAAGCCCCCCCACACCTCGCTTGAGTCCTTCCCGTCGAACTCGAGGGTGCTGTGCGAGCGTGTCGATCGCTCGAGCGAACGCTGCGGGCCGACGGCGTACGTGGACGTGCCGCCGTTGACGACCACGCGCTGCTCTCCGATGGAGAGCTCGAAGGAGAGCGTGTCGGCGTGGGCATGGCCGGGCTGCTCGTCGGGACCGATCGCTGCCACATCGCAGAAGAGCGTGGCTGGCCCCCGACTCACGCGGACGTAACCGCTTGACGAGAGATCCACCACCGACGCGAGCCTCTCGGGCACCGGAGCGATGTTCAGCCTCGCTGCATAGGCCACGATGCCCGCTGCATCGGGTGCAATGTCGAAGGCGGCATCGTTGAAGAACGAGGTTCCTCCATCGGGATGCGTCATGGCCTGAAGCCACCCAAGCATCGATGCCGCCGTACGGCACCAGCTGTCGATGATCCCTCCGTCGACACGGCCGGGCCATGCGCGTGCAGCATTGATGAGGTCAAGGATGTCCTCGAGGATCAGCGCGTGGTACATCGGGCTGAGCTCGAAATGGCCACCGTCTGCAAGGACCTGGACCGGGATTTCCCGCTGCAGGAGCCCCAACCCCTCGTTGAGCCAGCGGTCCGCTTCCGGTTCAGAGAAGGCCATGCCCGCGAAGGCGAGCGCCTTGGCATTGACGAAGAGGTGGTTGGCGAGCAAGTGATGCTCCACCCGTCCACGCAGCCAACGGACCTGCACGGAAAGGCTCTGGCGAAGGTCGTCGGGCAGTCCTTCACCGGCCATGCCCCACTTCAGCCAGTTCACCACGCGGAGCGAGACGGGATAGGGCTCCCATCCGTTGCCTGCGGCGGCGGGATTCTCGCTGACCCACCGTCGCATGAAGGCCAGCTGCTCAACGCGCCGACCAGGCTCCGGGTCGAGCAGGTCCTCGTGATAGTGGAGGTTGTAGAGCCAGAGCTTGGGGACCGAGGGGTCGTTCCAGGATCTCGACCCCGAGATGTCACGCGTCACATGGAGGAAGCTGGCTGAACTCCCCAAGATCGAGCGCTCACGCGCGATCGGTGCGACCCATGGACCCGACCGGTGCGCCAAGGCCGGCGCCGGCGACCGATCGACGCGTGGTCGATGCAGCCGATGCCACGCACGCGCGGTGAATTGCCCCGGCTTGAGGTGGCGCAGCGTGTGCCAGTAGCGGAGAATCGACTGCAACGCCGCCATGCGATGGAGCCGCGCGCTCAGTGCGCGAACCGCTCCTCCAGGATGGCCACGATGCGCTCCCCGGTCTTGCCGTCCCAAAGCGGCGGGATCTGGCCGCGCTTCCACTGGCCGGCGAAGAGCCGATCGAGCGCAGGCTTCAACGCCTTCGGATCGACGCCAAGAAGCTCGTTGGTGCCCATGGTGACGGTCTCCGGGCGCTCGGTGCTCGTGCGCAGGGTCATGCACGGCACACCCATGACGGTGGTCTCCTCGGTGATGCCGCCCGAGTCGGTGATCACGCCCTTGGCGTGCTTCACGAGGTAATTGAACTCCAGGTATGGCTGGGGGTCGACGAGGAGCACGTTGGATGGGACCGCACCGACCTCGCGCATCGTCTTGGCGGTGCGCGGGTGCACCGGGAACACGACCTTCATGCCCCGGACCGATTCGGCGATCGCCTGAAGGAGCTCGGCGAAGGTGCTGCCGCGATCCACGTTCGCGGGCCGGTGCAGCGTGGTGACGAAGTACTCGCCTGCCTCGAGGCCCAGCTCGGACCAGAAGGGCGGCTTGGCAAAACGATGCTTGTTGGCCAGCAGCGTGTCGATCATGGTGTTGCCGACGAAGTGGATCCGGTCGTCGGTCACGCCACTGCGGCGGAGATTCTGGTTCGCCACCTCGCTGGTCGTGAAGAACAGGTTCGTGATCGAGTCGGTGACCATGCGGTTGATCTCTTCCGGCATGGTCCAGTCGCCGCTGCGGATCCCGGCCTCGACGTGGGCCACCGGCACGCAGAGCTTCTGCGCCGCGATGGCGCACGCCATCGTGCTCGTCACATCACCCACCACAAGGCAGAGCGCGCTGCGTGACTCAAGGAGGAGCGCCTCGTAGCGGGTCATGATCGCCCCCGTCTGCTCGGCCTGCGTACCCGAGCCCACCTCAAGGTTGCGGTGGGGCTCGGGGATGCCCAACTGCGTGAAGAAGTCCCCAGACATCTTCGAGTCGTAGTGCTGACCGGTGTGCACGAGCCGGTAGGCGAGCGGTGCCCCCGCCGCCATGCGCGCTTCCATCGCGCGGATGATCGGCGCGATCTTCATGAAGTTCGGACGGGCTCCGGCGATGATGTCGATGGTCGCGGTCATGGTTCGGTCCTGCGATCGGTGAAGGGTTCAGGCTTGGGCGATCCGGATGCTGGCGCGGGCGACTTCGAGGATCTCGGCGTGCGGAATCGGTGCCGACCCGCCGCGAACCGCAGCAAGGAACGCCGCAGCACACGACTGCTGCCCCTTGTCCTGCCGCCAGAGGTTCATGGACTTGAATCCCTTCCAGCCGAAGCCCCGGAGCTTGCGGAAGTTGTCGAGCTGGAGCACGCCACCCTGCGCGAAGACCTCCAGACGCTCCTTGGGGAACGCCTTGCATCCATTGGCGAAATAGTGGACCGTGCCAATCGATCCATCGGCGAAACGCATGCTGAAGGAGGTGGTGTCCGCCGTGGGCGACGCCATCGTCTCGCGGCTGAAGGACTCGATGGGCGCTCCGGCGAGAAACCGCAGCAGGTCGATGAAGTGACAGCCCTCACCCACGATCCGGCCGCCGCCCTGCTCGGCGTCCTGCGTCCAGTGATCGGCCGGGATCGCACCGGCGTTGACCGTCATCACGAAGGACTTCGGACCGGAGGCGCCGCGCAGCAAGGCATGCATGCGCTGGACCTGCGGAGCGAAGCGCCGATTGAATCCCACCATCAGGGTGATCGGCTTGGGTGCCGCGGCGAGTGCGGCCTCGATCCGGTCCGCTTCCTCCATGGTCAGGCAGAGGGGCTTCTCGACGAAGACGTGCTTGCCGGCCTCGATGGCCTGAAGCACGAACCCAGCATGGCTGTCATGGCGAGTGGTGATGACGACGGCATCGGTGCCGGCATCCGTGAACAGCGAAGCCGAATCCGTCGTGGTGCGCTCGAAGCCGAACTTCCGACCAGCATGGAGCCCAGTGACCCCGCCGCTCGAGGCCACGGTGCGCAGCGTGGCCCCAGCCTCGCGAAAGGCCTTGATCAGGACGGCCGTCGCGTAGTTCCCCGCGCCGAGGAAACTCACCGCGCCGGTGCCGGGGGTTCCACTCGAGGGCTTCAACTCGACGGTCCGCTGCAGCGCAGGCTGCCGGGCGGCCGTTTCGGGGTACGACAGGACGATGCCAAGCGACGGCTCGGATCCTCCGACCACCTCGTAGGCGGCGAGCGCATCGTCGATCGGATAGCGGTGAGAGACGAGCGGCTTCACGTCGAGACGGCCGTCGGACATCATGTCGAGCACGGCTTCGAGGTTGCGCTGCTCGGTCCACCGGACGAAGCCGAAGGGGTAGTCCTGACCCTTGTCCTCGTAGTTCGGGTCGTACCGACCGGGCCCGTAGGAGCAGGAGACCTGGAACGTGATTTCCTTCTTGAAGAAGTCATCGCGCGAGAGTTCGAGTCCGGTGACCCCGACCAGCACGATGCGCCCGCGCTTGCGGCACATCAGAGCGGCCTGGTGCATGGGCTCATTGCTGCGGGTGGCGGCCGTCACGATGACCGCATCGACCCCGCGCCCGCGCGAGAATCGCTCGGCGGCCGCGACAGGATCCTCGCCGGCCGACAGATCGACGGTCTCGGCGCCGAATTGGCGTGCAAGGGCCAGCTTTTTGGGGTCGAAATCGATGCCGAGCACCCGGCAACCGTGTGCGCGCAGGAGCTGTGCCGTCACGATGCCGATCAGGCCCATGCCGGTCACCACGACCGCCTCGCCCAGCGTGGGCTGCACCAGGCGGATGCCCTGCAGGGCGATCGCACCCAACACCGTGAAGGAGGCTTCGTCGTCGGAAACGCCCTCGGGAACCCGCGCGCACAGGTTCACAGGCACGCTCACCACGTCGGCATGCTTCCCGTTGGACGCCACACGGTCACCCACCTTGAAACCCTGCACCCCGGCACCGACATCGACGACTGTGCCGACGTTGCAGTAACCGAGCGGGAGCGGCTGATCGAGCTTGCCGAGGACCGCCTCGATGGTCGGTTGGAGTCCGTCGGTGCGAATCTTGTCCCAGACCATCCTCACCTTGTCAGGCTGCTGCCGCGCCTTCTGGATCCAGCCAGCCTTGCCGAACTCGACCATCATGCGCTCGGTGCCGGCAGAGACGAGGGTTCGCTCTGTGCGGATCAACAGATGTCCCCGACGTGAACCGGGGCTGGGTACCTCGGCGACTTCGGTTGAACCGTCACGCAGCGATTGCAGCACCTGTCTCATGAGGGTTTCCTTCCGGTGATCAGCATGTAGAGGCCCATGCCAGGGGCAAATCGACGAATCAGCGCGCGCGGCCAGACGCGCCGCGCAACATCGAGCACCCAGCCTTGATGTCGCTGGCCCGCACCTGACTCGAGCAAATCGCCATGGGTCAGCACGGTCTCGATGCGGACATCGGTGTAGCCGTCGAGCAACATCCTTCGAGCCTCTTCGGGCGTGTAGGCCTTCGTCCCCGGACTCTCGAGGTGCCGGTCATAGATCTGCGCCATGGACGTGAAGGGCCGCAGACGCATGAGCCCATACCGCACCCAGAGCATCAGCCCGACGATGCTCCAGGTCTGGTAGATCATGATCCTGGCTTCGCCGCCGGGCTTGAGCACGCGGAGCACTTCGCGAAAGGCCTTCGGCGTGTCAGGGCTGTGGTGCAGCACGCCCCACGAATAGACGACGTCAAAGGTGCTGTCGGCGAACGGAAGCGACTCGGCATCCCCCTGGGCAACGGACGACGTCAACCCGAAGGCAGCCATCCGACGGCTGGTGTGCTCGATGGCCCGAGGCGTGAGATCGATGCCATGAAGATCGGCTCCCGCCTCGGCGAAGCCCTGATGGTCAGCCCCGAGCCCAACGCCGATCTCAAGGACCTTCAGTCCCTTTGCTCGCGCGAAGCCGGCGAAGCCCGGGATGTACGGCTCAAGCCGGTAGCGCTCACGGGCCTGCTCCGCGTAGCCATCGCGCTCGACGCTCGTCAGGAGCAGTTCCTCGCCGCACGAAGCCCTGTTCCAGAACTCGGAAACCTGTTGCTTTTGCCCGCTCATGGATGATCCGAGAAGGCTAGCCGATCAAGAAACGAGCGACACCAGATCTCGATGCACAGCAGCGAGAGGATGGTGTAGCTGGCATCGATGCGGCCGTCTTGGTTTGCATCGATCATGCGCGTGACGGCCGATGGATCGAATAGGCCGCGGCGGCGGACCGCATCAGGCGACAGCAGATCGCCGATCAACGGCCGGAACTCGCTGCGTACCCATTGGCGCAGCGGCACGCCGAATCCCGCCTTGGGCCGGTAGATCACGTCATGCGGCAGGAACGGCTCCATGGCACGCTTCAGCGGCCACTTGCCCACTCGGCCACGCTGCTTGACCGCAGCCGGGATGCGCGCGGCGAACTCGACGAGCTCCAGATCCAAGAACGGCACGCGCACTTCGACGCCGACCGCCATCGACATCTTGTCGGTGTAGGTGAGGTTGTGATCCGCCAGGAAGAAGCGCTGCTCGAGCGCAAGCATGCGGTCGAGGGCACCGGCTCCCGCCGGAAGTCCGGCGAGGAACGACTCCAACGGATCGGACGCACGGGTTCCCGCGAAGCCCCGCAGCAGCTCTGGCGAGAACAAGCCATCGATCCTCGATGGCGGCGCCCACTCGAAATACCCGGCCAGGCGCGCGTCGCCATCCAACCCGGCGCCCTGGAACAGCTTGGTGATCCGGCGCGACAGGCCGCGACGCTGGTCCAAGCCACCCGCTGCGCGCTCAAGCGCCCGACGAATGCCCGAGGGGAGCCACGACCACCATTGCTGGACACTCACCGCGAGATGGCGTCGATAGCCGGTGAAGAGATCATCGCCACCGGCTCCGGAAAGCAGCACCTTGATGCCCTGCTCGCGCGCAAGTCCGCAGATGTGCAGCACATTCAGCGCCGCGAAATCGGCCAGCGGCTCGTCCAACTGCACCACCATGCGCTCGAGCTCACCGGCCATCCGCGAGGGATCGACACGAATCACGTCGATCGGTACCTGCAGGTGCTTCGCCACGCGCTGCGCGTACGGCAGGTCATCTGCGTCGCCAGGGTTGAGCCCCCCGCCGGTGTCAATCGTGAAGCAGCGGATGCCCGGCGACTGCTCGCGTGCCAACGCGACGATGGCGCTCGAGTCCAGCCCCCCTGACAGGAAGGCGCCGACTGGTACATCCGCAATGAGCTGACGATGGACGGCAGCCCGCAAGGCGTCCAACGTGCCTTTGGGTGCCGCATCGGCATCGACATCCTGGCGAACACCGCGAAACAACGGGAGCCGATACCAGCGATCGACGCGCTCGGTGCGACCATCCCGGACGACCATCGACGTGCCGGGATCGAGTTTCCGCACACCCTTCAGCGGCGTCCCCTCGCCCGGGCACCACAGGAACGTGAGGTAGCGGCGCAGCGCCGCAGGATCCAAGTCACGGCACTCGGGCGCCAGGTGCAGCAGTGCCTTGATCTCGCTGCCGTAGGCCACGCCATGGGGCAGCTCAGCGACGTAGAGCGGCTTCACGCCCAGCGCATCACGTGCGAGCAGCGTGATGCGCTCGCGCGGATCCCAGACGGCCAGCGCGAAGATCCCGTTGAGCATCGGCAGCATGCGCTCACCGTGCTCGAGGTAGAGCGCAAGGATGACCTCGGTGTCGGAGTGACCGCGGAACGCATGACCGCGAGATTCGAGGTCCCGCCTGAGCTCGCGGAAGTTGTAGATCTCTCCGTTGAAGATGATGGTGACCCCCGCTGCACCAGCCACCATGGGCTGGTGGCCAAGCGGCGACAGGTCAAGGATCGAGAGTCGGCGATGCCCCAGCCCGATCCCTGAGGCCTGGTCCACGACCAGTCCGGAGTCGTCCGGGCCGCGATGCGCAATGCGATCCAGACCGCGCTGGAGAGCGCCGGGATCGAATCGTCCGGAGTAGCCGAGGATGCCGCACATGAATCGAGGTCGTCTCTGCCCGAACCGAGCCTACTGGGCACAGGTGCGGTCAGAGTCTTCCATCGGTTCGCGACGGTCGAAGAGATCATCGGCGGGTTGGCCAAGGACCGCCCGCTGTATTGCCCGTCGCTGATAACCCGGATTCCAGAATCGCTCCACCACCGACCGGCATGCCGCTCCCGTCACCGGGTCGGCCATGGGCCGATCAAGCCACGGCACGAGCGCCCGGGCGAGACCATCCACGCTGCCAGACTCGAAGTACCCACCCGAGACGCCCGGAACGATCGCCTCCCACTCAGGGGCCTGGTCGCAGGGATCGCCGTGGCTGACCACGGGAACCCCGTAGGTCAGCGCGTGGATCACCGTCAGACCGACGCGCCCGGGCGAGGCAACCACGTTGGACGACATGATGAGCTCGGCGAGGCGCCGCTCGTCGTAGCACGCCCCCTCGAAGTGCGTCCGCACCCCCCGTTCGCAGGCGAGGTGCTCAAGCGCTGCCCGCTCGGGCCCATCGCCGATGAGCAGGAGATTCGCCGGCCGCCCCTCGGCTGCCAACCGTGCGAGTGCCTCGATGAGCAGGTCGAGCCGACGCATGCCGATGAGGCGCGAGGGGCAGGCGACCACGGGAACGGATGGATCACCGAACAGCTCAGCACGGACCTCGCGCAAACGATCCACGCCGATCTCGGCACGGACGGCGGATTGGTGCTCGAAATCCAAGCTGTTGTGGATCACGTGCAGACGCGAGGGATCCCACCCAAGCTGCATGAGGAGCATCTTGGCCCGCCGCCCGTACAGCAGATGCTCGTGCGGCAGCGCGTTCAGCGCACGCCGCACCAGTCCGTTGATCCCACGCGGCGGGCTGAGGAGCGCCTGGCCCCAGAACAGCACGCGCTTGCCCATGAGCCTCGCGGCGATCGCCCCGAGCCAGGTGCAGGGCCAGTGCGGGACCGGATGGAAGATGATCGTGTCGAAGCGGCGATCGAAGGCGACGGTGAACGCGCGCCACTGCCACATCGCTGTCCCGAAGAGGTGATGCGTCGGTGCGAGTTCGAAGCGCACCTGAGGACCGAGCTTGGCCGGCTCGACCGAGCCGAGATACTCATGGTCATCCCCGATGAACGTGAAGTCGGCGACCTCGCTTCGTGCGAGCGCCTCGACCACCGCGCGTCGATAGTGCGGGAAGAAGTGGTAGACGACGGCAACCTTGGGTCGACCAGCCACGGTGCTCATCCGAGCTGGGGCCGCGCCAGCTCGCCGCGGTACAGGGGGCCGTCGAGCATCGCATCGTGCTTGGCACGATCCAGGGGATCCGCGAAGCGCTCGCTGATCTTGCGAGCCGGGATGCCGCCGTGAATCTCGTAGGGCGGCACATCGCGCACGACGACCGCTCCTGCCGCCACGATCGCCCCGCGACCCACGCGCACACCCTGCATGATGATCGCGCCATGGCCGACCCAGCAATCATCCTCGAACACGGTCTCAAGGACGTCGGGCCGGCCACTGAACACATTTGGCACACCGGGCAAGTCGGGACGGTGATCGCCGCCAACGACTGCGACTTCAGGACCGAACATGACGTAACGACCCAGGCGGACCTTGGCCTGCAGCATGCAGCGACGATTGATGAAGGAGTGCGCCCCTGCGATCAGGTCCCGCTCGACGGTGCAGTCCGGCCCCATGTAGAAGGTTGGATCGACGTGGCGCAGGCCATGGCGCCATCGTCGCCATGCCATGATGCGGCCTCGAAGAAACAGGAACAGGCCTCCTCGGCCGAGCAGTCGGCGGATCATTGGTCCACGCTCCTCATGGTTCAAGGGTAGTTGCCATCGATCGGCGGCTGTCCGAGCACGGCTCGCTCGATCGCGTTGAGTTGGCTGTCCGGGGACCAGTGCCGCTCGACCATGTCGATGCATGCGTCACGAACGGCCTGTCGATCAGATGAACGATGCAGCCAGGGCCTCATCACCCGCACGAGGTCTCCTACGTCGCCGTCCTCGAACAGGTCACCGGTCCGGCCGGGGACGATGGACTCGACTTCCGGCGCCTCGTCGCTTGATCGCTTGTTGGTGATGACCGGCACGCCGTACGCCATGCTGTGGATCGCCGTGAGGCCGATGAACCCCGGACACACGGTCAGGTCCGAGGCCATCGTCAGCAGGGCAATGCGCGACTCGTCGTAGCAAGCGCCCTCGAAATGCACCGAAACCCCCTTGCTGCGAGCCAGTTCCTCGAGCCGCGCGCGTTCGGGCCCGTCACCAATGATGATCACATTGACCCGCTCGCCGAGCTCGGCGAGGCGGGCGGCCGCGTCCACCAGAAGGTCCAGCCGCTTCTTCGGCTGAAGGCGGCAGGAGCAGATCACGGTCGGCCGGCCAGGCTCGGCGAACAGCGCCGAGCGGCAAGCCTCGATGGATGGGCCATCCACGGCCTCACGCGCAGCTCGCTGACGATCGAGGTCGAGGCTGTTGCCGATCACGTGGAGGCGCGACGGAGCCCAGCCGATCGCCACGGCATGCCGCTTCGCCCCGCGACCATAGAAGAGATGGACGTGTGCCAGCCGGAAGAAGGCCCTGCGCATCCAACCCTTCAGGCCCGACGGCGGCGTGAGGAAGCCGTGGCTCCAGAACAGCACGCGCTTGCCCGTGAGTCGGCCGACGATCGCGCCGATCCAGGTGGCAATCCAGTATGGATTGCCCAGCAGGATCAGCTGGTCGAACTCACGCGAGGCCGCCACCCGAACGAGGCCGGGCTGCCACATCAACGATCCTCGGATCCTGTGGGTCGGGCAGGCCCGATGATCCACGGGCGACGTGAACGAGCCAGCCTTGATCGAGCTCTCGTAGTCATGATCGTCGCCGAAAAAGGTGAACCGTACCTTGCCGCTTCGGGCCAGCCTGCCCACCACCGCTTCGCGATAGTGCGCGAAGAAGTGATAGACGACGGCAACGCGCGGGCGCTGGTCGGGAGCGTGGGGCGGCGGGACGGTCGCTGCAGTCATGGTCGTCGCGTCAGGCGGAGCCGCCGGAGCGCGCCTCCCATCATCGGCTGAAGGTCGGCCCATGCCGCAGGTTGTGTCCACCGGGCCAGCAGGATGCATGCCAGGAAAGCGACCGGCCCCATGACCAGCAGGGCCAGGGCGCTGCCCCACGGGCCCTGCGCGGACAGGATGCCGGCGATCCACCAGACCCCGAGCCCAACCGGCAGCGCGGCGCTCCATGGTGCCGTGAAGACGCCGATCGACTCGATCACTCCGCGACGAGTCGGTCGGCCGCAGAGCCAGACGGCCGTCGGCAGGCTGATGCCCCAGCAGGCCAAGGACGCCATCGCAACGCCCAAGGCCCCGTGGTCACCGGCCACCATGGCGAAGGCAACCGCCGCAATCGCCAGCTGCGAGACCTGCCAGCCGAAGTAGGTCCCGAACCGTCGCTGCGCCCGTAGCAAGGACATGGTCGGCGCGGTCGCGAAGTAAAAACCCTCGAGCACGCTGAGCACCGCGAAGACCGGAATGGCCAGGGCCCACTTGGGCTCAAGCACCAACTCGAACAGCGGTCGCGCCAGCGCCGCCTGCACGAGCGTCATGGGCACCGCAACGGCGCCGATGCTGCGCAGCACGCGAAGGAACGCCTGGGCCTGGCGCAGCGGGTCATGGCCCAGTCGCCCGAAGATGGGCTGCAGGACCGTGCCGAGCTGCGAGGCGATCAGCCCATTGGCCTGCGCCGACAGCATGAACGCGAAGGAATACAGACCCGTCTCCTCCTCGGTCGAGCAGTACCCGAGGATGACCACCGGCAGCACCACGACGATGTTGTGGGCGTACTGCGCCGTTCCCGCCAGGAGCGTTTCGCGCCAGATCGACCGCGTGATGGCGCGATCGATCCAGGGCGCGATCGGCAGCGACCGGTCGGCACGCGGGGCGGATGCCTTCCAGTAGGCAAGGGCCTTGACGAACGTCGCCACCACCTGCGGCACCACCAGCGAGAACGCACTCGCGCCGGCCATGGCCATGGCCACCGTGGCGATGGTCGCCACCAGCTGGATCGATCCATCTGCCAGGGCGATGGTCCCGTAGCGGAAGTCACGGCGGAGGCTGGCCAACGCAACGGGGCACAGCGCGTCCGCGATCGGGCGCAGTGCCAGCACCCAGAGCAACGCCATCATCGTGCCCGGCGGGTACTGCGTGTACCAGTGAGCCAGAAAGGGTGCCGCGATCGCGATCATCGCGGCTGTCGCCAAGCCGATCGTCAGGGCAATGCGGCGTGCTGCCGGAGCCACGAGATCGAATCGCCGCTGGTGTGCGACCAGCACGTCACCCAACGTGAGCGGAGGCAGGATGACGAGGTAGATCCCCAGCGCCAGCGTGAGCGAGGCCATCCCAATCTCGTCGGGACCGAGCTTGAGCGCCACCACCCACATCGAAGCGATCGTGGCCAGCTTGTTGACCAGCGCCTGGACCGTGGTGATGCTCGTTCCCCGTGCCGCCGTCCCGGCCAATCCCCCGCGCGATCCAGGCTGCGCCGAGGACGGAGCGACGCTCATCCGCCGGGCGCCTTGCTTCGTGCCTGTTCCGCGAGCGATTGCATCGACTGTGCCCATGCCTCGAGCACGAACATGTGCGACAAGAGCGGACGCGGCCTGCCGAATCCATCACCGATCCCGTGCACATCGCGATAAGCCTCGGGGCGCAGAATCCCCCGCTGCACCAGGACCCCGCTGCGCAAGTCCTCGCCGTAGCGATCGAAGAGATGGCGATACCACAAGCGCCACGGAGGCGAGAAACCACGCTTGGTGCGCCGGAAGACGAAGTCAGGAACCAGATCGCGTGCCGCATCGCGCAACCACTGCTTGGCAGGCAGCCGATGGTCCGGCCTCACCTTGCGCAGTCCGATCACCGTCTCGATCAATCGGTAGTCAACCAGGGGCAGCCGGCTCTCGACGCTCGTCGCCATGCTGAGCCGGTCGCCCTGCGCGATGCCGTTGACGCAGTTGTAGGTCTCGCTCACGAGCTTGGTGATGGCGATGTCGGATCGCGGCCAGAACGCCGGGCTTCGGAAGATCGACGAAGGATCGACCTTGGATGCTTCCTCCCAGCACGCGAGCATGGCCGGACCGAAGGCATCCGCCTCATGCCACAGTCCGTGCGGATCCCATGGCGGGATCTGGTCGGGGTCGGCATGTCGATCATCCTTCCATTGACGCCAACCCCGGAGCAGCCCGCCGCCATCCTTCAGCCAATTGGTCAGCCCGGTCCAGCTGACGGGCGGTCGATCGATCGTGAGGTAGTCGCCAAGGCCAGCCTTGCCTTGCTGCATGGCGGTGCGCAGCTCGCAGCGTCGCGCCGTATCGCGCATCCACTTGTAGCCCCAGAAGAGTTCGTCGCCGCCGTGGCCCATGAGCATCACAGGGACGCCAGCCTGCCGCGCCGCGTGCATGACGGCGTAGTAGCTCGAACCCGAGAGATCGGCCGTGGGATCGTCGCGCCACAGACAGATGTCGGCGAAGCCACGCACGACCTCCTCGGGATCCATGCGCGTGACCTGGAGCTTGATGCCCGCCGCATCGGCGAACTCCTTGGCCAGGCCGGTCTCGTCTTGCCAGGCGCCGCCTTCGTAGCCGATCGAGAAGGCCGTCAATCGATCACCCAGACGCCGCTTGGCCATCATCGCGACCAAGCTCGAATCGACCCCGCCCGACAGCGCCACGCCGACGGGGACATCGGACCGGACGATCAGGCCCGAGATCTCCTCCAGCATGTTCCGCACGGTGGACGCGGGGTCAGCATCGATCGGAGGCGCATCCTCCATGGCCCACCAACGACGCTCTCGCACCGACCACGGCTCCAGCGTGATCTCCATGAGGTGTCCCGCGCCAAGCTTGCGCACGCCCTTGACGGCGGCCCATGGCTCGGGCACGAACCCGTAGTGCAGGTACAGATTGACGGCGGCAGGGTCGATCTCGAATGGCACCGCGCCCGCACCCACCAGCCCACGCATCTCGCTCGCGAAGACGATGCGGTCGCCATCGCCGGCGATGTAGAGGGGCTTCTCGCCGATGCGATCGCGCGCGATCAGGACCTTGCCGGTCCGGCGGTCATGCAGCGCGAAGGCGAACATCCCGCGGAGGTGGTGCACGCAGTCGGCGCCGTGCTCCTCGTAGAGATGGATGATCGTCTCGCAGTCGCTGCCAGTGCGGAAGCGGTGGCCTCGCGACTCGAGCTCCTTGCGGAGCTCGATGAAGTTGTAGACCTCGCCGTTGGCGACCATCGCGATGTCGCCCGACTCGTTCCAGAGTGGCTGCCAGCCACCTTCAAGGTCGATGATGGCCAGCCGGCGCATGCCGATGCCGACCTGACCCGACTCCGCGAAACCCTCGCCATCGGGTCCTCGATGCACCAAGGCCATCGCCAGCCGGCGGACCAAGTCACGGTCGCCGTCGGCCAGGCCGTTGCGATTGATGATGCCGAAGATGCCGCACATGTGCGAGAACCGCCCCGGTTCGATGCTAGCCGTTTCCCCCGAACATCATGTCGCCAACCGTCCGTCGGAGGATGGATGGTCGCCCAGGCCGAGCCCCGCGCCGGCGTCATCCGGGGCCAGGGCATACTCGGCGTCCAGCGCTTCCTCGCGCACCCGAACCCGGGTGATCAGGATGCCCACGAGGAAGAACAGGGTCGCCGCCCAGAGATAGCCCTGCTTGTTGACGAGCAAGGTCTCGTAGACGAAGAGCACCATCAGCAACGAGGCCGTGGCCCGACCCGAGTCATCGTCATTGAACCGCCGGATCAGCCAGAGCCCATCCTGCACGACGCGCAGGCTCCACCAGCAGAACACGACGAAGACGGGAATCCCCAGTTCGGTCAGCATGTCGACAAGCAAGGCGTGGGAGTACGGCTCCTTGTTGGCACCGCTGACCCACGAGAAGGCGTTGAATCCCAGGCCCACCACCCATGCACTGGGGCGATTGGCAAAGGCAGCGAAGAGGTCGAGGATGTTCAGGACGCGCGTGTTCGCGCCGCCCGCAAGCGTGGACAGTTCCCACCGTCGCAGCTCATCGGTCCCGAGCACGAGTTGGGCAAGGAACAGCACCAGGGGAATCATCAGCGCGACGGCCGCCACGGTGCCGAAGAAACCCGCGATGTTCCGAATGCGCCGTGCGAACGGGAACGCGAGCACCGCCAGCCCGAGCGCGAAGATGAGCTGGCCACGAGAACCTGACTGCAGCGACAGCACGCCGCCCAGCCCGAAGGCCACGAGCCGGGCGAGGACGGCCTTCGGTGCGGATCCATCGACGGGTGCCAACGCAGCGACCAGGATCATCAGTCCACCCAACTCGCCAATGACCAAGGGGTTCGTCCGGACGGTCGAGTCCAGATCAACGCCCAAGCGGCCGAGCTTCACGGTGAATGCGGGATTGATGAGGATCAGGATCGTCGTGATCGAGCCGAGGATGAGGAATGCGCGGAAGAAGCGGTCCAGCGATGCCATGCCATCGATCAGCAGTGGCGCCACCATCAGGAACAGGACGACGTACGGGATCCCCCAGCGGGTCAGGCCCCATGCCGACTCAAACGCTGGCGTCCAGAGCAGCGAAATCATCGCCCACAGGAAGAAGCCGATCGCCACGGAGAAGACCGGTGTCGCATAGCCACGGAACGGACGGTCCTGGCTGGGCAGGTTCAGCACCACGCTCAGCCCGGCTGTCAGCGCCACGCAGACGTTGGCCAACGGCGTGATGCGCATGAAGATGCCCGACGATGCCTGCAGCGCCTGCTCGAGCGCGTACATCGAGACGACCAAGGCCAAGGCCCATGCCGTGTCGCGCACGGCCAGCAGGCACGCGATCACGAAGAAGCCAACGGTGAGGATCTCGATCACGGCATCACCTCGGCACGAAGCCCTGCATGCCAACGGGCTGCCCGCCGCCGAGGCAGGGCCAGTGGGATACGGGGGACTTTGGAGGGGTGATCGACCGCACTCGGGGCTATCGTCACATTCGTTGGGCGAAGTTCCAAAGATCAAGGCCGAGGAAGCCTGATAACCGCCGCCGCCCCTCAACGTGCACGATCGCGGGCCGCCTCGCTAGACTCCCCGTCCCGCAAGGGCGATTAGCTCAGCTGGCTAGAGCGCACGGATCACACCCGTGAGGTCGAGGGTTCGAGTCCCCCATCGCCCACTTTTTCCTTCCGCGCTGATCGGCGCGGCTCTGCATTGATCCGCATAGAGCCGCTCCCAAGCAGGAGTTGCAATGATGATTGCGGATGGATGCAGGTCGTCGCGGCTTCATGCGGCGTCTGATTCCGCGTCATCACCGCGTTCGATTTCGCGTCAGTTGTCTCCCTGCTGGCTGGGAGCTTCGTCACGCGTTCGAAGTGTTCTCCTCTGGTTCGCACGTAGTGCTTCTCGGAGACCGTAGCACTGTGGCCCATCCACTCGGCGGCGGTGTAGATCGGAACCACCTCGTTGAAGTCCATCTCGCAAGAAGCACGGAGATTCTGGAACGCTCTCGGCCAGATCGGTAGACCCGCCTTCTCGACTGCCGTCAACAACATCTTGCGTAGGTTTGATTTCGGGGACTTGATGCGAGTGATCACAGGCTCGTCAGCAGCTCCACGGGGAAGGCCGGCCAACAACTGCCGCAGCTCTGGGCAGATTGGCACATCCCGCACGGCCTTCATACCAGTTCGCTCAGTTTTTTCACTGTGAATCCGCATGCTGCCACGATCCAGATCTACATCACCCCACTTCAGGGTGAGAAACTCAGATGGACATCGCAATCCACCAAATCGGGCAAGCCCAACAATCACCCGACATTCATGATTCGGACAGCACGCAAGAACCTGATGGATTGTCTCACGGGAGATGTACTGAAGCCGTTTTTTGTTTTCCTGTGTACCGCGCGATAGATGTTGAAAAGGACTTGACTGTAAGTGTCCCCACCGAACAGCTCGGTTGAAAACTGTCTTGGCCGTGTTGACTCGCTTAGCAATCGTTGCGGCTGAAAGCCCTTGCCGGGTGAGCCCTGCGTACCACGCATCGACTCCCGAAGCATCGACGGACCCAATCAAACAGTCTTCGCCAAAGTGGTCCAACAGCCCATCCGTCGTTTGCTTGTAGGAGGCCTTCGTTGAGGGCTTGACAACTTGCAAGGCCAGGAACTTTGCAGTGAGGTCCCGCAGCGTGATTGCCTTGATCGAAGCGGATTGGTCCGCCAATCCTACGCTCACAAGTTTCGAACGAAATTTATCCGGGAGCCCGCCGAGCCAGGTTGCAGTCTCAGCGTCCAGCGGCGAGTTCGAAAACTCGGCAGCCAGAATTGACTCAACGTAACGGAGAATCTCAAGGCACTTCTTCTTCGGGAGTTTCCCCAGGCAGATGGACTTGCGTTTCCCACTCTGGTCGTAGAAGAGAATCCTCCGATTCCCTGTGCTGTTGCTCGTCGTAAGACTGGCCATTAGTTCAACCCATCCTCTCCCCCGCTGGACAGCCACGCCCTGATCTTTTCCGCTGAGTACACCACCCTTCGACCAACTTTCTTGAATGGGATCCTCCCCTTCTTGCGTAGGTCATACAACTTTCGCTTAGAGATCCCGCAGAGGGCCACCAACTCATCCTCTGAATAGGCGATTGGTGGAGCTTGCGAATGGGATGGCCCCGGGTAGCCACTTGACGAGCCATGCGTGCTAGAGGAGCTCATTGGACGAGACCGCCTTCCGCAGCTTCAAGCGCAAGCTTGCTCATCATGGCCTTCCGGACATCATTTGGCCTTCGGTCATATCGGCTTGTTGTTGCTGGTGACGCATGACCCACCAAAGCTTGGATGCTTGCGACATCAAATCCGTTCGAAAATGCCTCACCAATCAGGGTTCGACGCAGATCGTGAGGACTGGCCTCGACGCCAACACGATGAGCACGCTTGAGCAGTGCGTTGTAGATCGCCTGAGATGTCATGCCGAGTTTCTGCGAAATCGAACCATGCTTGTTCACTCCACAAAGAAGTGCCCCTGGGCGATGTCCCCGCAGCTCAATCCAGCGGTAAGCCGCATCAAGACCTGCACCCAACAAGTAGGTCTCACGCTGCTTGTTGCCTTTCCCAATGACCGTCAAGCGACCCGTGCGAAGATCAAGCGACTCCAACTGCAACCCAGCAACCTCTGCGCGACGAAGTCCCGCTGCAAGAAGACACACGATGACTGCATCACGAATGCCGGCTGGTGTTGGGTCCTGAAGGCAATCACGCAAGATCAGCTGCAACTCTTCGCGTGGTACATGACGCCCCCTCGGAAGGGTTGATCCACGCACCGACTTGAGCGACTCCTTGAGGCGCTCAAGCGAGTCGGTGTCCAACTGTCCGGATCGCCAGCATTGAGTCAGAACACCCCTCACAGCGGACAAGGTCTGGTTGATGGTGTTGACCGAGTACTTCCGCCTACGGAGCTCGGCCTTAAGTTCAGCCAAACGATCCCCACGGAGTGCGCTCCAGGGCAGCTGGCAAGCGGCCAGGAACCGCTGAGCCGCGTTCCCCCGTCTCCCAGAACCCAAGGACTCCGGGATGGCCTCAGGAGCCAACAGGGAGGCAGCAAGGGCTACGACAGCAGCTGTGGAGTTCCGGGCAGTGTCAGAATTGAGACCACGCACGTAGGCCGCAGCGGGCATCGTTGCAGCCCACTTCCGGAGGTGATCGTCTGCCAGTGCCGAACCGGGTGATACCGAGGACAGCGATCTTTCGATGCTGTTCTTTAGGTCCAATAAATTTGCTTCATTCTTTGATTTCATGCCTCGGCATTATAGTCAACTTTCATTATTTGTCAATCTCGAAAGCAAGACATTCTCAACGTCGACTCGAATCGACATCGCGGGTGCGACTCAAGACACAGCCGACTTCCCATCCGGGGAAACTAATTCCGCTTTCCTCCAGCATGCATTAAATGCTGTTGTAAGTTTCGGATTGTCGTTTCTAGCACGATGTTCAGCCGCTTTGACTTACTGAGATGGATCTTGCATGCCTACCAATCAGCCTATTCAGCTCATCTGTGGGTTTGCCGTAATCGCTGTCTCGACGGTAATGCTCGCGAATGCCAGCACCGTTGTCGACGAATCTCGGCCTGTTGCACCTCAGGACCAGGCTAACGCGAGGGAACCGTACGAAGGTGGTGCAGCAGTCGTAGGAGCATCCGCCTTGGCATGCAATCTGGACCCCGCGGTTTGGCTTGATCCCATTCCCCACGTGTTTGAAGTCTGCTTTGCTAGCGACAACTACCAACCCAACGAAATCGGAGTCTTGCCGCTTGGAGCAGCTGATGTCAACGGCGACGGCCTAACGGAGTTCTTTGACTGGCGACGATCAAACGGCGATGGCGGAATATTGCTCTACCAGGCCGGAGGCTTTAGTTACCCGGGGGCAATCCTGTACAGAAGCACAACAGAGGTTGCACCAAACTCCACGAGGCTAGTACGCGACCAAGTCCTCGCGCTGAGTGCAACGGACATCCAGACCTTACGGCAAGTGCTCGGCCCGAATCTCAGCTACATGTCTGCTGTCCCACGGGGATGGCGAGATGTCGACCTTGACCGAGATCTAGATCTCGTGGTCAGTGTCACAATTTCGTACTCTGGACTTTCTGGGTATTGGCAAAAGGAAGTTTGGTTTGAGAATTCGGGTAACGAGTACACCCCACCGTGCTCAGCCGATCTCAACCGTGATGGTCAGGTCAATGGCGAAGACCTGTGCTTGGTGCTGGCCTGCTGGACCGGCGCTGAATGAGTTCAGCAACTCGCAGGATGCGAATCGTTGGTAAGCGGAACGTCAAGTCCATCGTCTTGCTACAGCACATCGATCTGTCTGCTAGGCGCCCGTTCCAACTAATGGAGAGCCTGAATTGCGAGTTCTCGCTAAAACTTTGTCAACGCTACTGATTTGTTCTAGCACGGCATTCGGTGGGCAACAAACGTGGTCTGTATGTCCTGCTGGCTGTGATTTCTCGAATATTCAGAGCGCGATTTCTGCGAGTAGTGACGGCGACACAGTCCAGATTGAAGCAGGTACTTACTCCCACTTCATGGCGATCAACCCGCAGGGAAAGGCCATCACAATTCGTGGAGCAAAGGCATCAGATGGAACTCCGCTGACCATTATCGATGGCCAGCTTGATCACTGGGTGCTTCAGTGCCAGTCTAACGAGGGCCCTTCAACGCGCTTAGAAAATCTGGTGATCAAGCGAGGCAACGGAGTGGGCATTTACATCGAAGGATGTAGCCCGACACTAGAGAATTGCTGGATTAACGATAACGCTGGTACGGGTATTCGACTTGATGGCTCATCAGCCACACTCATTGACTGTCGAATACTGAACAATGAAGGCGGAGGTGGCGGAGGCGGCATTCTCATTGCGGGCAGCGGCTCCCCGCATGTACTGAACTCAGTGATCAGTGGAAACTCATCCGGTCAGGGCGGTGGCGGGCGCGGTGGCGGCATTTTCGTATCCGGTGCTACACCGGTGTTTGAGTCAACTGTTGTTTCAGGAAATCTTGGGAGCGGAGATGGCGGAGGCATCTACTCCCTTAACTCCAGTGTAAGACTTGTAGAATGCATCGTCCGGTCAAACAATGCCATGAACGGCGGCGGCATCGCATGTTGGAGCTCAACGTTTCAACTTGAAGGCACAAATGTTTGCAACAACACTGCATCGACAGGACCCCAGATTTATGTTGTAAACGGCGACGTAGACGTCGATACCGAGAGCTGCGTGCAGGCCAGTTGCCAGCTGTGCGAGCCCGACTTGGACCTAGATGGCATTGTTGACTCGATGGACAACTGCCCCAGCCACTTCAATCCAACGCAGGCAGACTGCGATCAGAATGGTGTCGGTGATGTCTGCGAACTCGCTAACGGCCAAAGTGACGCTAATTCCAACGGGGTCCCAGATCTCTGTGAATGCCTCGGAGATCTCACGGGCAACGGCGTTGTGGATGGAGCTGATCTTGGACTTATGCTCAATGCATGGGGTAGTTCAGGTGGAGAGTTTGATGCTGACATCAATGGAGACGGAACCGTCAACGGGGCTGACTTGGGGCGCCTGGTCTCCCGCTGGGGGCCGTGCAACTAGTGAGTGCGAATTCTGACGAGTTGAGGCTGACGTGGACAGAAACAGTACTGTCGATGAAGGCCAACTAACCCTGGTCCTCAGTGGCTGGGGGCCCAATCCACGCTAGACCTAAATCCTAGTAACAGTCATTTGTATTCCCAGAGGATACCCGCATGCAAAGCTCAGATTCAGACCGTCACATCACCGCGATGCTCCTGCCGTGCTTGCTCTACGTGATGAGCACAACGCCAGTGGTGCACGCTCAGTGCGAAGGCGACCTCAATCGTGACGGCGTAGTGAACGGTGTCGACCTATCTATTGTGTTGGCGCAATGGGGGAACTGCCCAACTCCATCAGTGCCCGTTTGGGCAACGGTGATTGAGCAAGAACCGGACCCGACGGTTGTGACGAGTGAATTGCTTCGGCAGTCAATTGCCGCCACCGGACTTCCTTGGCGCGTTCGCGACACCTACACCCAGATCGAAATGGTTCTCATTCCACCAGGAACGTTCCAAATGGGTTGCAGTGGATCGATTGCTTCGCAAGGTTGCGACCCGTCTGAGTATCCCGTGCACACCGTGACGCTCACCAAGGCGTTCTATCTCGGTAGATTTGAAGTGACTCAGGCTCAATGGACGGCGCGAATTGGCTTTAATCCAAGTCAGTTTGTACAGGCTTCTGCTCAGGTACTAACGGTTGATGTCTCAAAGAGACCTGTTGAAAATGTCAGCTGGAACTTTGTTCAGGTCTTTCTTAGCGAAACTGAAATGCGGCTTCCAACCGAGGCCGAGTGGGAGTTTGCCTATCGCGCTGGAACTACTCGCGCTTTTCACGGCCACGAGGGGTATCCCAACGGAACCAATGACGACAATCAGCTGAGCAGCATCGCTTGGTGGGGTGGAAACTCCATTAATCAAACGCGCCCAGTTGGCAGCAAACTCGGTAATGGATTTGGGGTTCATGACATGGCCGGAAATGTCTGGGAGTGGGTCAGTGATGCTTGGGACCAGAACTACTACGGACAGAGCCCTTCCAGCAATCCCACTGGCCCCGCCCCCGTTACAGGTTCACAACGCGTGTACCGTGGCGGCGCGAGGGATCTCCAGTCTGTTTATTGTCGCGCGTCGAACCGGGCATCTGGTTCAATCTCATACTACAGCAGCAACCTCGGCTTTCGCGTTGCTCGAAATCCCTAAGTACGTATGTTGAAGGCCCAGCACGATATGGATCTGGGCTGTCCTCTGACTTTGGGACTCAAGATCACCTTTAGAGCACAAGAATCTCATAATCGCTGATGAAGCGAAATCAGAGACAGTAACGAGTCACTTCATTGCCTTGAAGTTCGCCACAAATCCTGCGTCAACCTGCTGCACCCTCTTACGACACGACTAGGTGTCAGGCTTGCAGATTGACTTGTCTGTAGCAGGGCTACCGAGGCACAAGAACTCTCCTGGTGTCCCAACCTGCCATGTCTTCGCCGAGTAGCGCACGATCCCTCCAGATGACCTATAGGGCTCGATTCGTCCGTCGGGCTCTATCAAATCGGACCGAATCACGATGGTTCCGTCTGGCCGAAGGCAACGCCATGACTCAGCAACTTTGTCCAATCCATTGCGAACAAATTTTCTTGTGATTTCTTCGAACCACTTTCCACCGATCTTGATGACCTCACGCTGTCGCCTTCTGCTCTTGATTGCTGCTGCCCCATGAAAGTGCCAACGCTGACCATCACTTTGAAGTTCAGGAATGAGATACATCATCACGTTGTCTCGATCCGAGTGCTCAAACAAGCGATCTCTGAACGTGTCAATGACGGTGTCTCCCAGAGCATGAGCTGAGTGTCCATCCAAGTACGGAATGTTTGGGCACAGATGGAAGACAACAGACCAAGACTGTTCTTCGAGGTACTGAAGCAAGGGTTGGGCGTAGGAACAATGGACAGCCATCCCACTATGTATGTGCGCGCAGAACTCACCGAGAAATTTTCTTCCGTTTTTGCCTGCCCACTAAGAGTTAGAGGTGCATCAATTTCGGGCACAAAAGGGACTGCTTGCTCATTTAGAGCGGACGTTTGCCTACCTTGGCCACGAACGGCTGCCCAAGTTGTCACTCATCGAAGAGAAAGGTAGGCCACTACGACTGCTGCTAAAACCAAAGCGCCAGCACAACCCAAACAGCCGTGATTAAAGTCTGCCCTGACTTCGGGACCTGCACTCTCAGACTGAATCCAAAACGACTGAACGCTTCCGCAATGTGGCAACCCACTATCCGCTTCGGCACAAGCTTCTTCGCGTAACCACTGGCGGACTAGCTCGCTATCGAGATCGTGCTTACTACAAATCTGAGGAATCACGCTCTGGACAATGGCCTTACCGCGGCCAAGGTTTTGAAAGTGTTTCCCCTTAACAACAAACCTCTCAAACTGTCTAGCGATCTTCTTGTATCCAGCAGCCTGCTT
>VFQT010001179.1_pt1 | contig 32989 bp, 27 predicted proteins | sample 3512381 | NCBI WGS metagenome assembly VFQT01 (sample SAMN10412376, study PRJNA504923) | tailings metagenome | isolation source: Relicate 2 Philex TSF3 active mining site | place: Philippines: Tuba, Benguet | collected 2017-08-29 | reverse complement strand
TGTGGCGCATCAAGAACGACGGCTACGACTGGCGCTGCGTCGCACGCGTCGAATCAGGCAGCCCCGCCACAGGTTCCAAGGCCATCCACGACCAGGAACTCGCCGACCTCATGGAGCAAACCTTCCAAGCGTGGTGATCCCGTCGCGATGACCACTGTTGCCGTGATCGGCGGCGGAGCATCGGGCACCCTTGTTGCCACAAATCTCTTGCGTGAGGCGAATGCGCCGATCGATGTCGTCGTCGTTGAACCGCGGGAGCACCTCGGTCGCGGCGTCGCCTATTCGACACGAGACCCTCAACACCTGCTCAACGTACGCGCAAAGCAGATGAGCGCAGTCGTCGGGGACCCCGACCACTTCGTGCGCTTTGCCGGCTGCGATCGCGACGACTTCGCCCCACGGCGTCTGTATGCGAGATATCTCGAGACCCTGTTCGACGAAGCACGCACGTCCTCGAAGGCATCGATTCGGCACCTCGTCAGTCGCGCCACGCGAGTCGTGCGATCGGATGACGCGTGGGTCATCACCTGTGCCGATGGTTCGACCACTCGCGCCGACGTCGTCGTGCTCGCGACCGGCAATCCCGCACCGACGATCCCGCCGTGGGCAGAGAGCCTTCTTAATTCGTCGCGCTTCATCGCTGACCCGTGGGCACACGGCGCACTCGAGGGGATCGGCGAGGAGACCGTGGTTGCCATCGGTACGGGGCTCACGTTCGTCGATGTCGCAATCAGCGTCCTTGACTCGTCGAACGCTCGCGTCATCGGAGTCTCGCGTCATGGCCTGATGCCGACACCGCACACTCACGTCGAGCACCCACCGCCGCTACCTGAGATGCACACCCCGCGCGAGGTGCTGCACTGGCTTCGCTCGCAGCGTCACCAGTGGCGTGAAGCCGTAAACGGCCTGCGCACCATCACCCAGCAGTTGTGGATCGACTGGACGCTCGAGGAGCGACGCCAATTCCTCCGCCACGCTCATCGCTACTGGGAGGTTCACCGCCATCGCATCGCCGAACCCGTCGCCGAACGCATCGCCGAGCATCTCGCCTCGGGGCGTTTGAGTGTGCAGTCGTTACGCGTCGAGGAGGTGACAACGACTGCAATCGGTTTTCGCCTGCGCTCGGGATCGCGGACGCTCGATGCCGACCGCATCATCATGTGCACCGGGCCAAGTGAGCGCGCCATGCTCACCAGCGAACCCGTCGCCTCGTTGTGTGCAGCGGGCCACCTACGTCCCGCACCATTGTCGATCGGCATCGACTGCGATCCGCGCACCGGTCAGGCGCTCGACCACGACGGAAGTCCAAGTGACTCACTGTTCGTGATGGGGCCGCTGCGTCGTGGAGTGGCGTGGGAGACGACGGCGATCCCCGAGATCCACGTGCAAGCTCACGATCTTGCGCGGCGTATCGCTACGAGCTGAATCTCAGTCGAATGCGAGCGACAGGATTCGTGAGAGTTCACCGAGTGCCTGTACTGCACTCGTCACCTTGATCGTCTTCATTCCCATCGCAGCTGCCGGCTTCAAGTTGATGCCGAGATCGTCCAAGAACACACACTGACTCGGCTCGACGCCGACCGTCTCACAGGCGATCTCATAGAAGCGCGGCTCGGGCTTGCGCACTCCCACCTTGCTGGACTCGATGAGCGCATCGAAGCGCTCCAAGATCGCAGCAATCTCCTTGCGCTTGGCCGCATCCGGTGCGCTGCGGTCATCGGGGGTCGAGAGCACGTTGTTCGTCAGGCACGCGGTGAGATAACCGTGTGACTTCACCGTGTCGATCGCCCGCACCATCTCCGGGCGAATCTCACCATGCAGCAGCGACAAGATGTCTGCCCCCGGCACGCGATGCCCGAGTGCTTCGCTTTCACGCGCGAAGACCTCGTCGAAGTCGAGTGGTGAGAGTTCGCTGCGCTCGAGTCGAGCCCAGGCATTCGAGTCGGGGTTTGCCGAGTTCACCCGGCGGATGAAGTCGCGGGGAAGACCGCGGGACTCCTCATAGGTGTTGAAGGCCTCGAAGGGGGAGGAGAGCACCACCCCTCCGAAGTCGAAAAAGACCGCCCTCAGCACACATTGAGGTTACGGGGCAGGGGGTCACCCCCTGGACTGGGCGGTGCTGGTTGACTCTACGCATGGCAAAAAGCGACCCCAAGCATGTGGTGGTGGACGGGTCCAACATCGCCACCGAGGGCCGCACCTCGCCCAGCCTGAAGCAGTTGAACGAAGCCGTGATGGCGTTCATGAAGGAGTTCCCCTCCACCAAGGTGACCGTCGTCGTTGACGCCACCTTCGGTCACCGCATCGACAAGAAAGAAGTCGCCGACTTCAACAGCGGCATCGACAACAACGAACTCGTCGCTCCACCGGCCGGAGCAGTCGGCCGTGGTGATGGCTTCGTGCTCACCATCGCCGACAAGATCGGCGCGAGCGTGCTCTCGAATGACAGTTATCAGGAATTCCAAGACGACTACCAATGGCTCTTCACCGAGGGTCGCCTGTACGGCGGCAAGCCCGTCCCGCACGTCGGCTGGGTGTTCATCCAGCGCATCCCCGTGCGACCACTCGCCAAGAAGATCGTGAAGAAGGCGAGCAGGGAAGCGAACCGACCGATGCCGGTGCCGAAGGCCCCGCCACCGGGGGCAAAGCTCGCCGCCAAGCCCAAGGTCGTCGAGCGACCGAGGTCGAACGACTCCGAGCGCACTCGCACCACCAACGACCGACAGAAGCAGAACGACAAGCCGAAGCAGAACGACAAGCCCAAGGTGACGACGGTGAACGAGCTCACCCCGTTTCTGAACTTCGTCGAGAAGTATCGCGTCGGCAGCAAGGTGAAGGGAACCGTCGAGAGCTACTCGGCCCACGGCGCCTACGTGCGCATCGGGGACGTCCTCGGCTATCTCCCGCTGCGCAGCATGGCCACGCCACCCCCGCGCAGTGCGAGGGAATACGTGAAGATCGGCCAGGGCGTCTCGCTCGTCGTCTCCAGCTTCACCGCCTCCCGTCGATCGATCGACGTGGCGATGGCGGGCGTGCTCCCAGTCGACAAGTCAACCGACAAGAAGGTGGCCCCCGTCAAGGCTGCACGTGCGAAGAAGAAAAAGAAGCGCGCCGCGGCACCCCCGGCACGCAAGGCGCCAGCACGAAGGAAGTAGCGCGAACGAAGTAGTTTGTCTGCGTGCTGATCGCCACGTGGAACGTGAACTCGCTCAAGGCGCGCATGCCCCGGGTGACCGCCTGGGTTGAGGAGAACCAGCCCGACGTGCTGTGCATGCAGGAGACCAAGATGAAACAGGAGGTCTTCCCGACCGCCGAGTTCGCCGCCTTGGGCTACGAGTCCGTGCACTTCGGCCAAGGTCAATGGAACGGTGTCGCCATCATCTCCAAGGTCGGCCTCGACAAACCCATCTCCAACTTCGCCGTCGGTGAACCCGACGCCGAGGCCCGCATCGTCTCGGCCGTCTGCGGGGGAATCACCGTCGTGTGCGTCTATGTTCCCAACGGCCGCGAACTCGACCACGACCACTACCACTACAAGTTGCGCTGGATGAAACAGTTGCGCGACCACGTGGACGCGATCGCCAAGCCCACGGGCGACGTCGTCGTGACGGGTGACTTCAACATCGCTCCCGCCGACATCGACGTCTGGGATCCCGCAGCACTCGCTGGCTCCACCCACGTGAGCCCCGAAGAGCGCAAGGTGTTGGATGAGCTGTGTCGATGGGGCCTCACCGACGTCTATCGCGACCAGAATCCCGACCCCAAGTTGTATTCCTGGTGGGACTACCGCGACGGCAGCTTCCACAAGGGCCACGGCATGCGCATCGACCTCGTGCTCACGAGCGCGTCGGTCGCCAAGCGCACCACCTCAAGCGTGATCGACCGCAACGCCCGCAAAGGCGAAAAGCCGAGCGACCACGCACCCGTCATGATCACGGTCTCAAAGAAATAGTCATGGTCGACCCCGACAACCGCATGCGCGGCTTCCACGTCCGCGACACGGAGATGACGACCGAGGAACTCGCACTCGCCGAAGACGCCAAGACCCTGCGCGAAGAAACCGACGAACTGGTTCGCAGCCTCGGCGTGCAGTTCGTCGATCGCAGTCCCGTCATCGGTGCCATCAACCCGATCGCCATCCCGATGGAGGTCACGACCGAGACACAGGCCGACGGGTCAGTCGTCGTCATCGGCCGCGTCACCTTTGGCGCCGCCTACGAGGGAGCACCGGGATGCGTCCACGGCGGCTTCGTTGCCGCGTATTTCGATGAAGTCCTTGGCGTCGCCCAGGCCATGACGCCGACCCCGGGCATGACCGCGAACCTGACTATTAATTACAGGTCTCCAACGCCCCTTCTGAAACCTCTCGTGTTCCGGGCAACGGCTACCAAGGTCGAGGGCCGCAAGATCTTCACGAGTGCAACCCTGCACCACGGTGACACCCTGTGCGCGGAGGCAACCGGGCTGTTCGTGGCGATGAAGCCCGAGATCATGGAGCTCTTGATGAAGCAGCGGGAAGAGAACTACTAGACGTTTGCCGTGCGATGTGCGGCGACGATCGGCAGGATCTCGTCAGCAACTTGCTGAGCGGTCAACGCTCCGAAGACTTCCGCCAACTCCTCTGGCGTTGTTGGTTCGGTTTCAGCTAAACGGCGGATGTCGGTGAGTGAGCACACCTCGTCAGGGTCTTGCAACATGTGCCGCGCATGACGAAGTCGCCAGGATACGAGGTCATCGAGAAGCGAAGGTTCATGGCGAACTTGGGTTGACGAGTGGTGAGCAGAAGTTGATGTCGGCGAGGAGTTCACGACGGGGAGCCCATCGAGTAGTGGGCTCTTCGTCGATGTGCGACCATTTCGTGATCGTGCCCATGTGACAACGAGTTGATGTCCCGCGCGCGTGAGTGCGACGTAGGCAAGGCGTGTCTCTTCGGCTTTTTGCTGTGCGGTCTTTGCGCTCGAGTGGGGAAGGAGTCCCGACTCAGCTCCGGCCACGACGACGAAGTCCCATTCGCGACCTTTCGCGCCGTGGAACGTGAGGATCTCCACGCCCGGTGTCACGGTCTGAGTGTTCGCGGTTGCGGTCACCCACGCGGCAAATGCTCGACCATCGACGACGCCCGATTGATCATCGGATAGGAACTGCTTGACGAGTCCTGCGACGGTGCGCTCGGCATCTTCGAGTGATTCCTCGATGGTGTCGCTCGCCCATGCGGCGAGCGCATGGCGGCTCGTGTTCTGCGCGGCAAGTGAGATCGCTGCCGTGATCTCTGCGGGCTGGCGCGTCGTCTTCACCGGAATGCCAGCTGACTTGATTGCCTGTGCGATCACGGTGGCTTGGTTGTTCGTGCGCACGAGGATGGCGACGGACTCCCATGGGTGTGCACCGGCAGTTGGGGCGTAATTCCAGAGGAGATCGGCGATGCCTTTAGCTTCGGCCTCTTCGTCGGCGAATGCGACGACACGAACCGGATCGCCGGTGGTGCGCGTGGCACGGATGTGCACGGGCTCCTTGGTCTGGCTCGCGACATGTCGAGCTGCAGCGACGATGTGTGGCGAGCAGCGGTAGTTGTTCGGCAGCGTGAGAACCGTCGTGCGGCCGATGACGTCGGGGAGGGTGTCGAAGAGCATCCGGTCTGCGCCGTTCCAGCCGTAGATCGCCTGCAAGGGGTCGCCGACGACGAAGACGTCCTCGCGTCCACCACGGATCGCGTCGAAGAGCGCGTACTGCAGCGGGTTCATGTCCTGGGCCTCGTCGACGAAGAGGTGTTGGAACCTCCAGCGCACGGCTTCGGCGTACGCCTCGTCAGTGCGCATGTCCGTGACGACACGCAGAAGCAAGTCGTCGAGGTCGACGACGTGTCGCTTGCGCTTTTCGGCCTCGTAGTCGCGATACACGGCGGCGATGTCCTTGGGGTCTGCGAACGTGGTGCGCTGTTCGCGCTTGACCGCCGCGACATAGTCCTGCGGTGTGACCATCCGGGCATGTGCCCAGTCGATCTCCACTAACAGTTCACGTGATCGTGACCCGAGTGGGCTGGCACCAGCCGCCGTCACCACGAGGTTCGGTCGGTTGTGCACGATGTTCGGCACGCTCGATCCCTGGCTCGTGAGCCGCTGACGCAATAGCGAGAGTGCGATGGCATGGAACGTGCCGACGGTCGGGGAGCCGGTGGATTCATCGATACCGAGTCGCTTCAGGCGACGACGCATTTCGCTCGCCGCCTCACGGGTGAAGGTGATGGCGAGCACGTGTTGGGCGAGTGCGGTGTTGGTGGCGATGCGGTAGGCGATGCGGTTCGTGAGCACCCTGGTCTTGCCCGACCCAGCTCCCGCGTGCACGATCGTCGCCGTCGGTCCGCAGATGACCGCTTCGCGTTGTTCGCGGTCGAGGCCGACGAGGAGGTCGTTTGGATGCACGCCGAGAGGCTAGGCGAGCCCTGTAACGACGGGCACATTACGCTTTCCGTATGGGTTTTTCGACTCGGGGATTCTCCGATGACGAAGACATCGAACTGCACCTCCATCCCCACTGGCTGGTGTTCGCCAAGCCCGCACTGACCATCGTCCTCGGGCTCATCTTGGCCTCGGCTTCTACCCAGATCGCCGACACCGCTGAGTGGTACGAGACGGTCCTCATGTATGCGTCCCTCGTGCTGTCGGGTCTCGGACTCCTGCGCCTCATCGGACGGCTCTTCACCTGGTCCACGACACACTTCGTCGTTACCACCGACCGCGTGATCTACCAGCGCGGCCTCTTTGGTCGTCAGCGACTCGAGATTCCCTTGCAACGCGTGAACAACGTGCTGTTCGAGCAGAGCTTCCTCGAGCGACTGGTCAATGCGGGTGACGTCATCGTGGAATCAGGTGCAGACGACCGCGACGTCGTCTTCGACAACACCCCGGATCCCGAGTTCGTGCAGGCCAAGATCCAGCGGGCGGTGAGGGCGCTCGATAGGCGCTAGTCGTGACTTTCTGAAGTATCAGAAAGTTGATTGTGAAGATGTCGCTCCTGCGCACCACAGTCAGGCGCCCCGCCGAGAAGACTTAGAAGGGGTAACCGCCGTCGTCGATCGGTGGCATGACAGCAAGTGCAGCTTCCGCCCACTCAACAGCTTCTGGACCTTCGAGGATGTAGCCCTCGGCGAGGGCCCGTTCATCTGGCGTGAGGTCGAGCGAATCAAGCTCCGCAAGTTGCTCTGCGATCGGTCGCTCCCAGGATTCCATGTCCACAATCGTATGTCTCGATGAGTGGAGCTGACCAGTGTCTTTCTGTTGCTCGTGGTGAGCGTTGGATTCGTGTTGTCCCATAGATTCCCCTGACGACGATGCGCCGTGCCTGACTGAATGGTTCTCATGCCCTGATGTGTGCGCCGAGGCGCCGAGATGACCGTGCGGGTTAGGAATTCGCGTTCAGTGCACCATCCACGGCACGAACCTCCCACGAGGTCGTGTCGTCAACGGTGATCGCAGCATCAGTCCCGGCGAGGATCACGATGCAGCCTCCGAAACCACCGCCCGTGAGCCGAGCGCCAAACACGCCGGGAACGGACAGTGCGGCTTCGACCGCGGCATCCATCTCCGGGGTCGAGACTTCGTAGTCATCGCGCAGACTTGCGTGGCTCTCGACCATCAGCGACCCGCAACGTGTGAGGTCGCCGGTGGCAAGAGCGGCGGCCGCCTGGAGCACTCGTTCGTTTTCACTCACTACGTGTCGGGCACGGCGCCTAATGACATCGTCGGCGATCGAGTCCGCGTCGCGCAGCGACGCAGAGCGCAGTGGCCCGATGAGGCGCTCAGCCGTTGCGCACTCGGTGACGCGCTGGCCATAGGCACTCGAGGCGAGTCGGCGGTGCGCGATGAACTTGACGATGATCCGCGCATCATCAGGAATGCGCACGGGTGTGATCTCGAGGCTGTGGCAGTCGATGAGCAGTGCGTGGTCTTTCACCCCGGCGACGCTCGTGAGCTGGTCCATGATTCCGCACGGCACTCCTGTGGCGCGCTGCTCGGCACGTTGACAGAGCTGGGCGAGTGCGAGTGGGTCGCGTGGCGCACCGCAGGCGAGTGCCGTGGCGACCTCGAGTGCGGCTGACGACGACAGCCCCGAGCCGATGGGGAGTGTGGTGGTGACGGAGCCGCGAAAGCCACGGCAGTCATTCCCGAGTTCTGCCGCCACGCCGGCGACGTAACGACCCCATGGCGGGGCGACGGTCTCGGGGGAAGTGACGGGAAGTGAAAGGTGCACGGGGGAGGTGTCTGAGGTGCTCGCAAGGTCGATGGCCGAGGTCTGGGGGACCGCCTCGATGGTCGTGTAGCGGTCGATGGCCATGGGGAGGACGAGCCCGCCCGTGTAGTCGGTGTGGTCGCCGATCAGGTTCACCCGACCCGGGGCACGAAACACGGTCGGGCTGGTCACGCAAGCGAGATTACGGCCTCCAAGTTGTCGGGGTGGGGAGCAAGCGGTGAGACTGAACCCATGCCGCAGACGACGTTCACCTCGACCGACAACCGCTCGATCACCCTCGAGTACGACACCTTCGGCAACCCGAGCGATCCAGCACTGCTCCTCATCATGGGCTACACCGCCCAGATGGTGGCGTGGGAACCAGAGTTCTGCCAGCACTTCGTCGACAAGGGACATTTCGTGATCCGCTTTGACAACCGCGACTGCGGACTGTCCACCAAGTTGGACGGCGTCGCCGTGAACACCGACGAGGTGATCAGGGCAGCCCTCCTCGAAGAGCCCATCCCGCAAGTGCCCTACACGCTCTCGGACATGGCGGCCGATGCTGCCAAGTTGCTCGACCACCTCGGCATCGACAAGGCCCACGTCCTCGGCGCATCGATGGGTGGCATGATCGCCCAGACCTTTGCCATCGAGCACCCACACCGCACCGCCTCGCTGATCTCGGTCATGTCGACTCCAGGCGACCCCGCCGTTGGCCAGTCGACACCCGAGGCACTCGCCGCACTGCTCGCACCACCTCCAGCCTCGCGCGAGGAGTACATCGCGTCGTCCCCGAAGTGGCAGGAGTGGCAGTCCAAGAAGTACCGCTCCGATGAGCTCTCCAAGCGCAACGCGGCTCGCGACTACGACCGCATGTTCTATCCGGAGGGCGCTCCGCGTCAGTTGGCCGCCATCTATGCCAGTGGCAACCGCAGCGACAAGCTCGCGCAACTGAACGTGCCGACGCTCGTCGTCCATGGCGTCGATGACACCCTGATTACCCCGTCGGGTGGCGAGCGCACCGCCGAGTTGATCCCCGGAGCGAAGCTGATGATGGTAGAAGACATGGGACACGACCTGCCCAAGCCCCTGTGGCCCGCATTCGTGAACGCCGTCTCGTCGCTCACCTCGAGCGTGTCGACCGCCCGAGCCTGAACGCCATGGCGTCGTCCCGCGGACCGCTCGCCGGCACCCGCATCATCGAAATCGCCGGCATCGGTCCAGGACCGTTCGCCGCAATGATGCTCGCCGACATGGGCGCCGAAGTGATCCGCGTCGAGCGCACCCAGGCCGTCCGCGGACCCGCACCCGATGCCGCCCACTGGGACGTACTCCTTCGCGGACGCCGCAACATCGCCATCGACCTCAAGTCCGAAGAGGGCGTCGAGGTCTTGCTCGGACTCGTAAAGAAGGCGGACGCGTTAATCGAAGGCTTTCGCCCCGGCGTCATGGAACGCCTCGGTGTCGGCCCCGAGGACTGCGCGAAGGTCAACCCGAAACTCGTCTATGGCCGCATGACCGGCTGGGGCCAAGACGGCCCCTATGGCCCGCGCGCCGGCCACGACATCAACTACATCGCACTCGCCGGCGCGCTCGCACACTTTGCCCGCAAAGGCGAGGCACCGGTGCCACCTCTCAACATGGTCGGGGACTTCGGAGGCGGCGGGATGTTCCTGGCCTTCGGCGTGGTCTGCGCGCTGCTTGAGGCCAAGACCAGCGGCAAGGGTCAAGTCGTGGACGCCGCCATGGTGGATGGATCTGCAGCACTGATGAGCATGTTCTGGGGCTTCAAGAACATCGGGATGTTCGACGAAAACGCCCCCGGCACCAACCTCTTGGACACCGGCGCGCACTTCTATGACGTCTTTGAGTGCAAGGACGGAAAATTCGTCTCCATCGGCTCGATCGAGCCCCAGTTCTATGCGCTGCTCTTGGAAACAACCGGGCTGCAGGGCGACGAGCGCTTCGCCAACCAGATGGACAAGACCCGCTGGGAGGACTTGAAAGAAGTGCTGCGTGGTGTGTTCATGACCAAGACCCGAGACGAGTGGTGTCAGATCATGGAAGGCACCGACATCTGCTTTGCACCCGTCCTCACCATGAGCGAAGCAGCCCAGCACCCCCACAACGTCGAGCGACAGACCTTCCTCACCCTCGATGGCGTCACCCAACCCGCACCAGCCCCACGCTTTTCCCGCACCACGCCAACCATCTCGACTCGCCCCGCACACCCCGGCGAACACACCCGCGAGATCCTCGCCGACTGGGGCTTCGAGAACTCAAAGATCGACTCACTCATTGCGTCCAAGGCAGTCGCCGACGCATGAGCACCATCGTCTTTTTCCACGCCCATCCCGACGACGAGTCACTCTCGACCGGCGGCACCATCGCCCGAGCATCAGCCGAAGGACACCGCGTCGTCCTCGTCGTTGCCACCAACGGCGACCACGGCCAGGTTCCCGACGATTTGGCGCCAGGGGAGACCATCATCGATCGCCGCAAGAAGGAAACCGAGAAGTCGTGTGCGGTGCTCGGCGTCCATCGCCTCGCTTGGCTCGGCTATGCCGACTCCGGCATGACCGGCTGGCCCCAGAACCAACTCCCCGGAGCCTTCATGAGCGCCGACGTCGAGGAAGCAGCAGGGAAGTTGGCACAGATCCTCAGAGAAGAACGAACCGACGTCTTCGTCACCTACGACTGGCACGGCAACTACGGCCACCCCGACCACATCATGGTGCACAAGGTTGGTCACCGCGCCGCAGAGATCGCCAACATCACCACCATCTTTGAAACCACCGCCAACCGTGACCACTTCCGCCGCATGAAAGAGATGGCCAAGGCCAACCAAGACCAACTCCCCGAGGGAGTGAGCGCAGACGACTTCGATCCCGACGGCCCCGCCGACGACGGCAACCCCTTCGGCGAACCCGAAGCCAACATCTCCCACAAAGTCGACGTCCTCGACTACTGCGAAGCCAAGCGCAACGCCATCGGCTGCCACGCCAGCCAAGTCACCGACTCCCAGTGGTTCCTCTCCATGCCCCCAGACGTCTTCACGGCAGCCTTCGGTGCCGAGTGGTTCATCCGCAAAGGCCAATCCGGACCACCCAAACTCGGCTTCCTGACCGACGAACTCACCCCTTCATGACACACATATATATGGTGCGCCACGGCCGGGCGTCTGCCGGCTGGGACACTGCCGTCGACCCCGATCTCGACGAAATCGGCCAACACCAAGCCGAACGCGTCGCCGACGAGCTCTTCACCCTGTCAAACAACAACCCACTCACCATCGTCTCGAGCCCACTCGCACGCTGCCGACAAACCGCACAACCGCTTGCCTCCAGGTGGGGGATCGAACCCATCATCCAGAGCGAAGTCGCCGAGATCCCCTCACCCGAGGGAGTCGACATGTCCAAGCGCGTCGAGTGGCTCCGCGTCGCCATGACCAAAACCTGGACCGACCTCGGCGACCGCTACACCACCTACCGCGACACCCTCGTCAATTACGTCAGCTCACTCACCAACGACACCGTCATCTTCAGCCACTTCGTTGCCATCAATGCTGTCATTGGTTACGCCACACAAGACGACCAAGTCCTCACCATGAGCTTGGATAACTGCAGCGTCACCGTGTTCGAAAAACAACCAGACGGCACACTCATGCTCAAGCGTGGCGGCCGCGAGGCCGACACCCTCATTCGCTAGATTGGAACAGTCGTGGACGCCTCAACACTCATCAACCTGCACGAGAACTGGGCCTGGGTCGTCATCGTCGGCAACGGACTCGCCGGCATCTGGTCACTGGCAGCCCACAAAGTCGCGCCATTGCGAACGAGAGCCCTCTGGTGGTACATCGCGATAGCGCAAGCCTCGATGTTCATCCAGGTGATCCTGGGCGTCATCATGGTCAACCGCGACAAGCTCGAATTCCCCCAATTCCACGCCTTCTACGGCTTCGTCGGCATCATCGCGATCGCCATCATCTACTCGTACCGCACCCAACTCAAAGGCAAGACCTACCTCCTCTACGGATTCGGCAGCCTCTTCATCATGGGCCTGGGAATCAGGGCAATGCTGGTGGGGCAGGTTTCCTGAGTGCGTGCCACCTGCGTGGCGAATCAAGAGTGCGAAATGGTCGACTTTCTATTGAGCTCTCATTGTGCGGAGAACCTTGGGTTTGTGGTTGCTCGGAGGGTTGAGCAAAGCTGACGAAGCAGTACTGCTAAAGATCGATTATCCCGTTGATAGCAGGATCCACTGATCCTCAAACTCCTGGACCTAGGAAATCGTGGAAATCATCAGTTTCAGGCAAGTGGCGAAGAGCGCCCAATTGGCATTTGTTGGATCGGGAAACCTTGTGATACATCTATGGGTCTAATACCAATTGGGGGACTTTTTGAGTGGAAACCTGCCGCCATCGCGGCCCAGCAGCTCATCGCTCGGGATGCGAAGTTCGGCGAATTCATCTGGGTCTAGTGGAAGGTCCACGAACTCAGCAGTATCGACGGCGAAGAGAGAGTCCGCGCGGCCTCCGGTCCTTCTAATGGTTGCGTTGATCGCAAACATGGCAGTCCCACTGATCGTCTTGATTATCTACGGACTGAATGGCGAGTGGGTTGCGCACGCTTTAGGTGTCGCTTTTGGAATGTTCCTTGGCGTAATTCTCCTTGGATTGTTTAGACAGGCCCTCAATCTTCGTCGTGCAATCGGAAGATTTGCGGATTGGCGCCTTTCGTCGACTTCGCTCGCAACAGTTATTGCGACAAGTGCGTGGGTAGCAGGCGCAGTAAATCTCTTTGTCGTGTGTTGGGAGTTCTCTCGAAGGTTCACGGAATGAAGCGTGTACTTCACTTTGGGCTCAGCTTCTTCATTGGTACCGCTCTTTTCTTGATCATTCCCATTCCTTCTGTTCAAGCCGCCGAAACACAGGCTCCTCCGACTGTATGTCAGGACAAAGACGGTCAAGTGAAGAAAGGCGAGATCGACGTCCTTGTGCTGATGGACAACAGTGGTTCGCTCGAAGGGGATAACGCAACAGATGCAAAAGGCCTTCGCTTTGATGCTCTCGATGAGTTCATTGACAATTTTGCTGGATTGTCATCGGAGGGAAAGAACTTTGCCCTAGTCAAGTTTTCCACTACTGCAGAAGTAGTAGTCGACTTTCAACCAATAAGCGCCCAAATTACAGAGGGCATCAAGAAGGATATTAGAGACAACTTGGGTTTGGCGGCAGGTCGGACGGACTATCGCCAGGCATTTAAGGAATCCACGCGGTTGTTGCAGAACCGGCCTGTCGAAAACTGCAAGATTCTTATCTGGTTTACAGACGGAGGTTTTAATACCCAAGCTCCGGGCGAGCAAGACGAACCCGCCAAAGTAGATCAAGACCTGAGTGGACTCGAGTCAAGTTTCTGCTCGGAGGATGGATACGCACGAATCGTTCAAGAGAACGACATCAATACGTTTGTTGTCTTTCTCGGAAGCGGTCTTGGAGCGAGTGGAAGTGCTGATCAGCAGCGAATTGATGCCTCAATCGACGTTATGCAGGTAATCACGGGGGATGAAGTGCCGTCGATTCAGGACGGCAAGCCGCGAAAAGTAACAAGTGGTAATTGTGCTGAGCGTATCCAGGAAGGCACAAGACATCTTGGAGAAGTGGTTTCGGCAAGTGAGGCCGGCGACTTGTTGGGATATCTGACAGACATCGCAAATATCGCTGACGGAGGCAAGCCCGCAATCGCCGGTGATTGCCCTATCGATACCGCAGATATTGAGTCAGTTCCATTGCCCTCAGGGTCGTTTATCGAATGGGTTTCGGTGACAAGTTGGGATGGAAGTAAGGCCATCCAATTCCTGGAAAATCTCGAAGTCTCGGTCGGATCGGACGACTTTGAGATAAATGAGTACTTTGAGACGACATCGGCATCGTCTGAGTCAAATATCGTTCGGTTTGAGGTGCAAGCTGGTAAGGCAGAACTCCTGAGGCCAGGTTGGAAAATTCGTGCAGCTGACCTTGGCAGGGTATGTATTCGCGTCAAGCCTCAAAACCTTAAATTTCGCTTGTCTGGCGGAAAACTCACTCCAGTAATTCCCGAATTGCCGACCGCACTTTTCGAAGGCCGAGTCAAACTCTACGTTGGGGAAGAAGAAGTTTCACTTGCTGAGGCAGCGTCACGGAGCAATGAAGGGGTAACAGGTCGTCTTCAAGTTGAGAACGGCGAGGTGTTCAGTCCTGATGGGACTTTGCCCGTTTCAATCGAGGTAAGCGAGCTTCCAATCTTGCTGAGTGATCGTTGCCGAATCGAAATTGTGGGCTCAAGAGAGGCGAATGATGAGCAGCTGAAGTCGACGACGTGTTCAGTGTTTCCGGCGCCAGCCATGACAGTAACACTTGATGCAGTAAGCCTGTTTGGCGATATTTCATCTTGCGGCTTGGGATCCTGGCACACCACTGTTAACGGTAGACAAAGTGGCACAATCGAAGCGGGAACTGAACCTGTAGAAATCGGAATTGAGTCTGATTCAGTCATTCCAAATCAAAACAAGACTTGTGAAATTGGCCCCCAGTCGCTCACGCTTCGGGCAGCATCCGCAAATGGTGTGTCTTCCGAATTGCCACACATTGATGTTGTAGTTGACTTCAAAATTGTAAAAAAGGCAAACCCTTGGATTGCGATACTCCTTGCAAGTCTCGCGACAGCAATAGTTTCGCTCGTGTCACTTGTCCTACTGCGTCTTGTGAATGATTGGACGTCAAAGACAGTTCGTGCTCAGGATTATTTCGGATATGAGACTGATTTGGAGCTGGCTCTTTCCCAATCTGGTCGAGGAGAATTAAGAGTTTCGGGTCAGAACATTCGTACTTTTGTTGCCGACATTGATCAGCTGCAAACAATAGGTGGCAACAAGAAGCAGACTTCTCTAAATTTCGGAACAGTAAAGCTAAATCGACAACTTCCGCGATTCACCAGGCCATTCGAGGAATCTCGCTTGGTGTTGTCCTCTAAGTTGATTTCCGTCTTTTGGAAGGCAAATAGATCGAGCGACGGGCTCCAGATGGCGTTCCCTCGTGCGTTAATTCTCACCTCACTCGAAGAGGCAATCCCAACAAGCGAGAGAGCGATTAAGGCACGAGCATCTCTCTTGGTGCCGAAAAGGGGCTTTGGTTCGGGTGTCGAAGGGGTGGAGCAATTGCTCCGGGAGCGGGGAGACGATCTTGCAACTGAGCTCATCAGTCGACTGAGGATGGTTAAGTCGAACGGTACATCGTCTGTGGAGCCTAAACAGGGTGTTGTCCCGAGCGATGCACCGAACTACCCGTCTACGTCTTCACAACGGACAGAATCCAGTCCCCCGCAGCCCAATCGGTTAGCTAAACCACCATCTCCCGGGTCCATCGGAGGCACGGCAACTGGCCGAAATCGACCAGGTTCTCCTCCGGAGCCCCCAAAACGTACGAGTTAAACAAAACGAGAAAGGTAATCAAAAATGTACAGAAGAATGTTGTTTGTCGGACTTGGCGGATCGGGTGGAAAGACACTCCGTGTGCTGAAGAGGGACTTGAGAGAGTGGCTATCAGATCATCAGTGGGAAGGTGGATTTCCTACCGGATGGCAATTTGTTCACATTGATACTCCGCCAACGCCTGACGGTCTTGTATCTGGTGGTGGATCGCTTGAACCAAGCGAGTACCTAGGGCTTATTGGTGCAGGCGTGCAGTTCTCTCAAGTTGCGACTCGTCTTTCCAACATTGCGGATATGGACCGAGAACTCATCGGATGGCGAGTTGATCCCGCGGCTCTTCAAGTCCCGATCACTATGGGTGCTGGTCAGTTTCGAGCTATCGGAAGATCAATTTCTATGTGTTATGCAGGGCCAATTAAGGAGCGACTGCAGCAATCGATAGCCCTTCTGAACAATCCATCTACAGTGGCGCAGCTAGGAAGCCTCTATTCGCACGTAGAGGAGAAGGTCACGAATGACAGCGCGGTGCCACCTATCGTGGTGGTCGTATCATCGCTCGCCGGTGGAACGGGAGCTGGTTTACTTGTCGACGTCTGTGACACACTCCGTGCGCTTGAACCTGAGTGGGGTGGGAATTCGATTGCCTTGCTCTATACGCCTGAAGTTTTCCTTGGACTTGGCGACGGGTCGATTGGGGGAGTTCAACCGAATAGCCTTGCCGCAATTTCTGAAGTCCTTAACGGCTTCTGGTGGCACGGTGGTACTGAAAATACTCAAGTTCCCAAAAAGTCACTTGCATCCCTTAAGGCGGCAGGTGTTGCGCGGGAAATTGTTCAGAGCGGACCGTTTTGCCCATTTCTTGTAGGAAGTACTGGTTCGGGCGGAGTCCAATTCACTAGTGACCGACAGCTTTTTGAAACTGTCGGCGCTGCGTTGGTTTCATGGGCGACAGATACTGAAGTTCAACAGAATTTTGTGGCTCACTCAATTGGAAACTGGGCAAATGCTGGAACTATCAATCAAGTGACACAAGATGTGCTTGTTAATCACGGCACGACACCTGAGCCTGGGCTCCCCGCATTTAGTGCCCTTGGATTTAGCCGTGTAAGCCTTGGAACGAAGTACTTAAGGCGATACAGCGCCAAACGATTGGCAAAGGATGGTGCACTCCATCTAGCAAATGCACATCTCGCCAGTGCAGAAGCACGTTCGATTATCGAGGCAAGGAAGATTGTTGATCCAGATCAGGTTTGTGACGAAATCGCGGAACGATATGTGAGTTGGTTTCTCTCATCTGCTCACCTCGACGAAAAGGGTCCTGAGAAAAACGAGATCCAGGACCAAATTCTTCCAAGTCAATGGTGGGCTGCATTTGATAAAGGTGTTTCACGAGCTGCAGAACTATCTGGTCGAACCGGATCGGCATCTGCCGGAGAATGGCTCGAAGGGATTATTCCGGCAGTTGAGGCTGCGACTAATGCCTTTGACAAAGAGATGCAGCCGCTCATTCAAGAAAATATTGATAGGTGGCTGAAGACCCAACCAGATCACGTGCTTTCGGTTACAGAGGAGGCAATTTCACGGTTTGGTTTGAAAGTTACTGCAGCGATCTTGATGAAAGTCGCAAACGTAATCAGCCATCCGACTGAGGGCATAGTTGCTGAACTTCTTGGAGATTCAGAGATGAACAGCTACCTAAGTTTCGCTAATGCTACTCAGTGGCAGGCTCAACTTCGAATTCATCTCGATGAGTCAAGTAAGTCAAAGCTTGCCTCGGATCATCCAGCAATTCACGAGAGCATTGTTGATGCTATGAAATACTCCACATGCATTACACGTGCGGGGATGTGTGAGCGTATTGCAGACCTATTGACCGATTTCTCCTCTGGTTTCCTTAAGCCTCTTTCACGAGCGCTTTCTGATGCTGCAGGAATGCTCGAAGTCGAGATGCCGTCAATTGCAGATTGGCCAGCATGGGGCGACGGACTCCCACCACAAGATCTTCGTCCGCCAAAGAGCGAATGGACGCTTATTGAGGTTGAAGAGTTTTCCGAGACATTCACTTCAAAGCTTGCTGAGTCCTTTTCCGAATTGGACTCACTTTCATTTGAAGAGCATCGACGCACGGCGCGGAGCGAAATCATTTCGGGCTCGTATATCCGGCGACTGATTGAGACGAGCCCTAGGGCAGCCGACAATCTTCGTCATTTGCTACTTCTGAGCCAGGACCCAAAGTGGGCGCCTGATTTCCGGGTATCGAAAAAGCCCGAGCCTCGAACTGAGGCAGGTTTCCACGTTCGAGCTCTTCCAGACGAAATTGTGGACCGCGCAGACGCTTGGCTAATGCAGCAAGGCACACCGTTTCAGTTGCTCCTCAACTCGAATCTGCGTTCCTACACAGAACAGCAACCAGGGGAGCCGACCACGGCATCGCCCACTGAGTACGGGAGGCGTCGTACTCGATTCATTGAAAAGTTGAAAGCAGCAGTTGCGTCAGCGGAACCATTGGTGGGAATTGACCAAGGTCTCATCGGCGACTTGCATCCGAAGATGGTTTCAGGTGTGTCGATGAAGATCAAGCGAGACGTGAGTCAATTGCCATTCTTGAGTCACAGTCTTGATGGAGAGGTGCGAAACGTATTGCGAGACACGTGTTATGGCGGCAGTCGAGAAGGACTTATTGACAAAATCATTGTTGGGTCTACAAAGCTTCCTCACATTGATGTCGTATCGCAACTTGATTCACCGGTTTCACCGCTCGTGATCAAGTCACTGATGCAGCCAATTTCCAACTCGTGGACACAGGCAAAATCAAGTGGTGTCGCGCGCGGTGGATTTTGGACTTACCGTCGGGCTCGTACGCTCAAAGAATTTGTACCAGTGCCCCAAGAGCACTTGCGTGCCATGATTCGTGGATGGTTCACCGCCAAACTGCTGAATCTTGTCTTTTCGACCGAATCTGAAACGATTTCAATTGTCCACGAAGTTGGAACACGATCCCAGAAGGTTGTCCGATTCCCCGAGAAGTTCCTTTCATCGAGCAACATTAAGAAAGACGAGTTGCCATTGGTGCTTGAAGCACTTCCATTGGCGTATGCCGCCGTTGGTACAGCAGGAAATCTCGATTCACTACTTCCATACATCGCTCTTCGCGACCTCGGGATGGAAAAGTCAGGTGCCCTTCAGGGAATGTATGACTACTCACAGTGCAACCCAATACTTGCTAGTTGGATTGAATCGGGGCAGATAGAGAATTCGGCATCGATTCCAGGATGGAAAGGTGTTCGCCAGGAGATCGACGGTTCTAACGCAAACGAAAGAGTTTCAAAGCTCACTCAGTTTCTTGATACCCAGATCGCAGAATACGAGAAGCTATACGACGACTATCTGCACAAGGTTTCAATGAACCCTGCTCTTCTGAGCCGACCTCCGTATTGGCCGGAGTTGAAGTCTGATATTGAGGCGGCACTGAGTGAAATCCGTGATGCTGCAGCATCGATGACGAGTGGGGGTGGTGACTTCTAATGGAATTACAAGATGCGACGATCCTGATTCGTCACGCTTCTGATTCCGACGCCAGGTCAGTGATGACCGAACTTGCAAGTATCGGTTCGACTCGAATTCTCCGCAACTATTTTGAGTTCGAAGTCGGAGGTCTGGATTTTGCGGGCACTGATTTTGATGTTACTTACTTCAGCAATGTCGGAAAACTTGAGTGCAGGCTTCTTGATCAACTTTCACGTCTGGGTTCAATCGGCCTAATTCGGCTTGTTTCAATAAACGCTGCTTACGGAGATGACGAGCAAGTTGTTGGTGAAATTGCTCGGGCGATCGACAAGATTAAGCAATCCTTGGGCCAGCTACTTGGAGCGCGCGTCCGAGTACTTGAAGCCCGGATTGGCATTCGGGGATTTGGGGAAGCAATACCATCGGCAGACTTCTTCCCAATCAGTGTTGATTCAAACGTGATGGTAATTCCGCACGATCGAATTTCTGATAGCGGAATGGCTCGCCCAATTTCGAGAGGCGCTCGTGATGGCGATACCCACTCGTTTGCGCTACACGGGGCAATAGAAATCGCAAGTCTTCTTGGTCTATGGCAGTCTATGAATCACGCACCGATCGATGGATTTGCGCCGAAGGTAGCAGGTAGTGCTATTTCCCGGCTCAGGTTTAGTCAGTCTCGAGTGAGGATCCTTATCGGGCCTCCGCTCCCAATGTCGGCACTTGCAACCCCGGACGTCGACCTCCCGTTGCCGCTTCAACATTTTCCAGTGGCGAATATTCAACGTGCTGTGACAGACCTGGTAGACGCGATTTACCCTCCGGATCTGCACTTCAATAAGAGTGGGGAGCCTGACTTCACGAAGGAAGTTCGTGGAGGCGTGAGTGGACTTGTTCAATTCCTCAAAGAGTTCTGTCGAAGTGTCGTATTACTCCCACGATTTGTAGTTACAGGCCTGCGAGGCGAGATTGACAATGCTGCGAGCAATTTCTATCAGGGGATATTGGCTGATGACACGATGGTCAGAGTTGTCGGAGCATCGAATCGTACCGATGACAGTCGAGTCGGTTTGACGAAGGCTGAATTTGAAGGTCTAGTAGAAGCGATCGTTTCAAAGACGGATCGCGAGTTGGTTTCACCATTAACCAGAGAACATTGGCAAGCGATCCTCGGTCGTTTTCTTGGTGCATTTGACGGACATCCTCAAACTAAAGATGTTCGTCAAAGATTATTTGGGAATGAGAACCTTCTTTTAGTAAATCGAAATGCGGTTGGACACTGCGCAGATGCTTTCGAAGATCAACTTGAACTTCTTCTTTCGTCAAACAAAGTTGGGGACGACGACCAGGAAACTTCTCGTCCGCCAGAGATCTTGGGCGAAATAGAGGGTAACCCTGTGGGCGATTCTCAAGTCGTTACTTTGCCTGTGGTCGAAGCAGACAAGGTCGATGTCGAGGAATCAGCCGACAAAAATTTGGCGCCTGACGATCCAAAAAATTCATCAGGTGACAAAGAGCAGGCTCGCGAAGAAGTTTCGATTGCCATCGAAAAGGGCCCTCAAGAAATCCCCGAAAAAGTTCAGCCAATGGAGCTTGTCGCCCAACTGAGTGCAAGGTTCATGGCGGAAAGAAATGTTGCAGCATCGCACGGGAAATCGATGGTTGCACGAATTCAGGACATTGTTGCGGAATTGCGGAGAAAAGATTCAACGAATGTGTCATCATCTGTCGTCGTCGCCGCATGGGTGTCGCTCTGTGCAATTGTCTTTGCGATTTTGACATGCACACCATTAAGAAAGCCGCTTAGTTTTTCTTCGCTCTCGGGTTATGCTCGCGATGTATCTTGGACGGCGTTTAGTGGAGTGTTTATCATCGCCGCAATCTTTCTCTTGGGATACGGGGGGAAGCGGACATGGCAGGTTCGTGCACTTATTACAGGTGGCGTTGCTGGGCTAATCATCGCAATCGGAATCGTCTGGTTCGATGATCTTCGTGACGCCGTTCAAGTCGAAAAGGGAAATTATGTAGTTGCAGCAATTCTCGGAGTTGGGACTCTCGTACTTCTTGGAGTCGCAGTATTTAGAAATCTTTCGAGTAGTTCTGAGATCAGGAGACAACTGGGGCGGCTTTTCTTGTTGCTTGCATCAATTTACCTTCTAGTGAGCTTGGTGCTTTGGCAGTGCATGGAATCTTCGGCGCTTCAACAAGCAGATCCATCTACCCGAACCAAACTTCTTTGGGCAATTCTTATTGTCGCAGGGCTTCTTCTGGTTTCATGCCTGGGAGTAGTTGCATTGCTTCAAATTCGAGAGCGTCTGAGGCTTCGTGTGAATGCAAAAATTCTTGAGTGGGCAAAGCAGGAACTTGAAACCGCGATAGAGGCAGAAAGAATTCTGTCTTCTGCACATGTTCAATGGGCCGCAACCGGCTCAGTTCTTTCGCGGCTCTTAACGTACCCACTTGGGAATCAGGCTGCCGTCTCGAATGACCTTGTTGAGTCGCTTAGTTCTGACGAGTCCATCTTGAAATATGACGTAGCGAGACTTCATCTTAATACCCAGGGCGATGCGGGCTTAGTGGCTCGTCTTCGACGTCACTTTGTTGAGCCAGGCTGGCTGATTCGACAGTATGAAAAAATGGTGAGGCAGTTCCAGGAACAGGCAGCGTTCTCATCCGGTAATCGGGTTGAGGACTTGATCGAGAGGCGACCTGAACTTGATCCGACAGTTGTCACACCGGACCAGGCACTTATGGCGTCGCCATCTGGCGATCGTTGGGAGTTCGCTCGTCGAGTCTTTGCAGGCGAATACGACAATGTCCTCGGTTCGGTTCCCGATCAACTCGACCTTGAAGAGGTCTATCAGTCAGTTCTTGATAGTCCAACTTCATATCGTATTGAAGGTTCTCAACTACAGAATGCATCTGCACGCGAGTTTCTTGAACAGGTTCTTCCAACACCTGGGATTGAGTTGGCAACAGGTCTGACCAAGAGAGTTTTCACAGCTGGTGACGAATTAAGAAAGATGAAGTCCGAAGTGTGGTGGCCAAGCGACATACTCGGAGATCCAACGGTTCAAGTGGGGGATGTTGTAGTGAACCCAAGCGACTCCGAATTGTCCTCTTTTTTTGGCGGGGCGGTTCTGCTTGTTGGGATAAGGGTCGATTTCTCAGAGCCCTTTTCGTACGTTGATTGTGAAGGGGCGCAAGAATTTCGATCTGAAACTCTGAAATTTGAGCCTGGAGAAAGTGGACAGAGTGACTTCTGATGGATTCGTCGCCCTGGTCTAGACGAGTTCCACCAAAGCCGCCAGGCGGGACTGGTGTGCCCCAACCACCTTCGCGCTCGCCTCAGGCACCTCCAAGCCGTGAAAACCCTCCAGCGCCTCGTGGTGGTGTCGCCCCGAGTGCTCGACCAACACGTGTTGACCCTGATGATGGAGGATTCCGGCAAAGTCGTATACCTAAAGAATCCCCTGCAACGAATGATGGGACTCGAAAGGGCTTGCTTGCTGGCGGACTTGGGCTCTTCTTGTTTATTGGGGGGTTAGTTTTTGTTACAGCGCGATCGAATTCATCAAGTGATTCAACAGTAACTGTTGTTACTCCAGCAACTGAACCGGCACTTTCGCCAACTACACAACCGACAGAGGGGTTGGGAGGTACCGCCAACTGGGATGAACTTGCTCGATCAGTTGTCTTCATAAGTGCAGCGTCGCCTTGTGATTGGCGAGGATCTGGCACTTTGGTTTTGGATGGCAGCTTTGTGCTGACTAATGAGCATGTTTCCTCCGACGGTCGGTGCACGCTGACAGTCGGGCTGACGGAGAATCTTTCTTCTGAGCCATCTGGTGACTTGAATGCGATAGTTGTTGCCCGAAGTGCAGAAGACGATCTTGCTGTACTTCGTCTAGTGGACTCAGATGGAAATCCGGTAATTCCAGCGGGTCACAAGCCCGTTTCGATAAATTATCTACAGCCTCCTCTTGGCTCCCGACTCACGACCCTTGGCTATCCAGCGCTCGGAACTTTTGATACTGGGATGACCATTACATTCACAAGCGGCGACTTCTCAGGAATTGACAACACATTCGGTGAGTTCTACAAAACAACCGCGCAGATGCGTGGGGGAGTAAGTGGTGGAGCCGCATTCACGGACGACGGTCAATTCATTGGTGTACCAACCGCTGGATTTATCGATGAAGTGACCGGCGAGGACGTGGGGATAAATCTCATTCGCCCGGCAAAGTATGCGAAGCCACTCTTGGAGGAAGCACAAAAATCTCCTCTCGCCCCGGTACCACGTGATGACAGCGACTCCGATAATTCTGGTGGGGGTTACGACTCCTCCGGGACGGATCCGCGATTTGGTACTTGCAAAGAGGCAAAGGCGAATGGATATGGGCCTTACTACATGGGTTTTGACCCAGAGTATGACTGGTATCGCGATGCCGATTCAGATGGAGTTGTGTGCGAATAAGTCAAATCGCTGATCTCGCACGAGAGTAACGATAGACGAATTGTCGAGCGTGTCGTCTCGGGGTGGACTTAGATTTCAAAGTCATCTCGTCTCAACCAGCTGACAGTTATGAACATCGTTGCAATTAAACTCACCAAGAGAGTCGGAAAGAAAAAGATCAAGTCAAGTGCAATTCCGATTCGAGGATGACCGGGCAGAATCTCTCGTAGTTGGATAATTCCGAGCGCTGTGGCTGCGGCCCAGACTAGAGCTTGCATGCTTGGTGGACGACGCTTCGACCAGATTCTTGCAGTAATCCAGGTGAGGCTCATTGCACCTATTAGAAAGAACGTTGCCACAAAAAGGGCAATTGCTTTAACCGCGCTTGATCGTTTATATGTAGCGGTAAAGGAAATGAGACCTTGTGTCCGTTCACTTTCAATTGTGGTTCGATTATGAATGCCCGATAGCTCATTGTTCCAAGCAGACTTTCTTTGATAACTCACTTCAAATCCTGGAAGTGGATTGGTGTAGAAGAAATCAAATGTCTTTACTGGAGTGAATTCCTGGTCTTTTCTTGAAGGATCACTGGAAATTTCAGTTGAGACATATGTATCAAGAACATATTGATCAAACGGGTAGATCGAATCATTCGCACGATTCTCATGGTCAATGCTCAGGACATCCATCTGTGAGTTAATCGCGCCAATCGGTTCATCCGCTTCGAAGGTGTAGAGACTTTGTCCATACAGTTCGTCGACCCAGATGCGAACGGGAGTTTCGCGGAGAATAGTCGAACTGGAAAATGGAGATGCAAGGTCATTTGTTGGCCACGGATATATATTCATATTCGCAGTAAGCCCTTCTGGGTCAAACGCAGTTGTCTGGAACCAGACATTCACCGAATTTTCACTTGTGTCAACATCTTCGGGGTAAATCTCGCCGAACTGGTCGTCAACCTCAATTTCGGACGAAGTGAATCCATTTGAGACTATGAATCCAGCTGGAATCCCAATGGGAAGAGCTAGAAAAAGAAACATAAATCGAATTGTCTTCCAGTGCACCGACTTCGCCGCAGACAATGAACTTTGGTTTTCGCACGAATCAGGAATTTGAGCGCCGCTCACAGTGTCGATCATAGATCTTGGGCGGCATGTCTAGTACATGCTCAAATCGGCCCTAGTCTCACACATGGAAATTCTGCGACATTTTTGAAACTCATCTGGCTCATCTGGCTCGCAGAAGAGCTGACAAGAAGTTTCCTAAACCTTGACAGATTGCCTTGGGCGGTCGTTGGCGGTCGTCAACGCCATTAGTTACGGGCTCTTCGGTCGTCAGCGGTACTTGGCGATCCGAACTTGTCGGCGGTGGAGGCGCATAAGTGTTCCAGAATTTGCTTCTAGCCGCTGGCCAGTTCTCACTCCTCTGGCCGCTTCACTGGCCAAGTGGGTTTGCATGGCTCGACGGTGCTCAAGAGGATCACCCTGTCCCAGTTGTCGGGTCTGTTGCACCAGCTGGGGTTTCGTGCGAAGGTGATCTCGCCGGCGGTCGTCGAATCGGCGTCGAATGGCTGGGTATGGCAGATCGAGTTGTGGCCGCCAGAGGAGGCGGAGACTCTGGTTTTCAAGGCTGAGATGTTTGTTGCGCACGATGTCATTGCAGACATCAACAAGTTCTTGCGAGTTAACCCGTTGTGTGTCCCCACGTATAAGAAACTTGAGGATGGTTCGACCGAGATCCAACTGCGCGCAGTGCACTCCTTATTTGGCGGTGTATGCGTCGACCACGTCGCAAGCTGGATCGAAACCTGGATTTCGAGCTTGGACTGCGCGACTGAAGAGTTGATGTATCTCTGATGCCAGAGTGCTTCTCTGCGCCTAGGCAGCGCTGACGACTGAGCGTGCGAATTTCTCTGCTGCGTCACTTCGAGAATTCAGCTCAGACTCGAGTTGATCACAAAGTGTCATAAGTTCATCAACTTTGGACAAAATCAATTCCTGCGAATCCTTAGACGGAATCCATAGAACAAATTTCCGAAGCGCGCCTAAATTGAGTTTCACTGTATGCGAGCCTCCTGCCTTTATCGCATCAAACTGTCGATACGAGATTGGACTATTCAGAAGCATCGCTAAAAACTTAGGGTTGACGAAATCTTTAGGTCTGATTAGGCCAAGACTCACAAAAATACTGAACTCTTCATCTGTGTCTACTGAAACAGCCCTGCCCAGGGTGCCAATTCTGCAAATCAATACGTCGCCTCTTCGTGGTTTAACTCGCTCAGTCAGTTTTTTGTGTTCCTTCGCACTGACAAAGCGAGTTCTTGAGAAATCCAATCTGCCGCCACTTATGTCTTTAATTGAAAGAAAGGGAACCCCAGTTTCAACATAATTAGGTGTTTGGTGAGTTCCATCAGTTATCTGATCTGAAGCATCTTCAAGCGACAAGCACTTCCAACCCTTCGGTGAGAACTTCGCCCAAATACTCGTTGGAGATTCGACGCTCATCACTTCTTCGGACAGCCGAGAATCACCACATTCTACGAGCCGATCTGTGACTGCTAGATCCAAAATCAACCCCCTGAGTGATTCAACGCTCTCTGGCGTGTCGGCGATTACTTCCCAGTTGTTGTTGATTCGTTTCCACGCTGTTTCTAGTTCTTCTGGTGTGGTGGCGGTGGAGATTGCGTCGATTGCTGATTTTCTTGCAGCTGTTCTGATCTCGTCACGTTTTTTCTTTGCTTGTTCGAGTTGATCGCAGAGGGCCATGAGCTCCTCGACTTTGGCGACTATGCGTTTCTGCTCAGCAAGTGGGGGCACGGCGTGGATGCTCACGAGCGCATCCTTCGTGCCCAGTCTTGGCATTTTCATTCCGTATGACTTGGAGACAACATATTCAATGAATCTTGGAGACTTGAGCGAAATTCGAAGCCAATGAGGATCAATTCCAGGCTTTGGGACAATAGGCACAATCTCCGTAGTGCAGAATCCATCACGGTCGGCCACTAATACTTTGTCAAGGTAGGGGCGTAGCTTTCCGTAAAGAACGTCGCCAGGCTTGAACCTAGCTTTGTTGCTCTTGGTGGGTCGGTTTTGACTAGTCACTCGTTCGAGTAGGCGACTCGTGCCCTTCTCAATATCCTCCAGATCCAGCACCCAGTCGTCTTTGCCAATCTCGGATGGTGAAACATTCCCGGTTCCCCCATAAGTTGCGATCTCTTCGAGACTTGCCCAAATCCAATTTGATGGAAGCGACACGGGACCCGAGATACTGCAGAACTCTGGTGGAGTCTCGGAATCGTGTTGCTCCGAAAGACGACCACTTGTTGCTAAACCAATCAAGTAAGAACGAAACACATCTATGCCTTCTGGCACGTCAATCAATACTTCAAGGTTCTCGAGAACCGCACTGACCTTCATGTCATGCATCGAGAGACTGTTGAAGGCTGGTCTTAAGTTGATCCTGTAACGACTTAACCGCATTCACTGCTTCCGCGTATTGGGCTAAGAGCTCCTCTGGGTCTTCGTGTGTTTCGATTGGTGCATTGGGGTTCTTGATGTCGAGGTTGTAGTTGTTGGCAGCAATGTCTTTTGCTGAGACTTTCCACGCCTTCTCGGTTTCTTTGCGTTTCGGCCACCAACTCTTTTCCTCGTCAAATTCGGATAGGCGCATTGGCTTGGTCTTGTTGTATGCCTTAACGCCTTCTGGGAGTTGGTGTTCGTAGTACCAGACATCCTTGGTCGGTTCACCTTTGGTGAGAAAGAGCACGTTGGTGGCGATCGATGTATATGGGGCGAAGACTGTTTTCGGCAGCCTGACGATGGTGTGGAGATTGCACTCTTCGAGCATCTTCTTCTTGATTCTCGTTTTGATGCCTTCTCCGAACAGAGTTCCGTCTGGAAGCACGATCGCGGCCCGTCCGCCATCCTTGAGCAGTTCCATGACCAGAACGAGAAACAAGTCTGCTGTTTCTCGGGTTCGAAACTCTGCCGGAAAGTTGTTCTCAATCCCATCTTCTTCGACTCCGCCGAAGGGTGGGTTGGTGACAATTACGTCCACTTGATCCTTCTTGCCGTAGTCGCGTAGTGGTCTGGCGAGTGTGTTGTCATTGACGATGTTTGATGGCACTTCAATTCCGTGCACCATCATGTTTGTGGCGCAGAGCACGTGCGGCAGTGGTTTTTTCTCGACACCGCGGATGCTGTTCTTCAATGCTTTCAGTTCGCTTGGTTTTTTGACCTGTTTCTTCATGTGTTCGAACGCACCTGTGAGGAAACCGCCTGTGCCGCAAGCCGGATCGAGCACGATCTCGCCCAATTGTGGGTTGACCATGTCGATGGCGAACTGGGTGACTGCTCGCGGTGTGTAGTACTCACCAGCGTTACCTGCGTTCTGTAAGTCGCGGAGGATCTGCTCGTAGATGTCGCCGAACAGGTGTCGTGTTTCGGTTGAGTTGTAGTCGATATCTTGGTTGATCTTGTTGATGACTTGTCGAAGCAAGGTGCCGTTTTTCATGTAGTTGTAGGCGTCATCGAAGACACTGATGAGCAGAGCACCTCGGTCTCTTGCTTGGCCGCTGTACGGCGTGAGGTCTAGCTCTTTGAGTTTGGGGAAGAGTTCGTTGTTGATGAAGTTGATGAGCGCATCACCGGTGAGGGCGTCTTTGCCGAGCAATTCTTCATCGGCCCACGCTCCCCAACGGAACTTCTTGGGTATTGGCGACTTGTATGAGCTGTCTTCGAGTTCGGTTTCGAGTTCGAGGTCGCTGTAGATCTTGAGAAAGAGCATCCAGGCGAGTTGACCGATTCGTTGTGCGTCACCGTCGACTCCTGCGTCTTTGCGCATGATGTCCTGTATTGCTTTGATGGTGTTGCTTAGTGACATGCTTCTGTTTCTTTCTTACGCGCTGACTGCGTACAGTTCGTCCTGAAGTTTTTGGATTGCTGCGAGATAGTCGTCTCTGCCGCCGAACGCTTTGACGAGTTCGACTGGTGTTCCGATCTGTGTGAATGGGTCGAGTTTCAATGCTTCGATGGTTCCAATTGCGTCGAATCCTTGGTTTGCGTACTTGTCGAGCAAGATACCGAGGACCTGTCGCGCAGTATCCCCATACTTGGTGAAGACGTCACGCTTCTTTACTCCGTCGGCTCGCTCTTTGCGAGTGAGTGGCGGTTGGTCGTATGCGATGTGGCAGATGAGGTCGAACGGGTCAAGGTCACGCCCGGCGCCTTCCTCCAGTGCCCCGAGAACAACGCCGCGTTCGAGGAGCTCATCGAGAATGACCTGTTTGCGTTCTGCGGCACGCCACTCCTTCAAGAAGTCCTTGAGTGTGGCGTATTCCTCGGTGACAGCTTTGCGGGTGAAATCTTTGAGCGATTCGGTGATCAGTTTCCCGTTCTTGTCGTAATACTGGACTCGCTCGGCAATGATTTTGAACTTGACTCCACTTACCACGAAAGTGATTGCAGGTTCTTCGCCCACGGTCGGGTCTTGTCCGTCACCGGGTACGAGCACGGTCGGGTCGTCCTCTTCATCCCAGAAGTCTTCATCGCCATCGATCACCTCTTCGGTGCCGTCCGTGCGCGTGGTCTTCACTTGAATTGGTGGGCCGTCCCAGTCGGGGTCGGCGAAGAGCTCTGTCGCCTTGCGGAAATCCAGGATCGTGAAGAAATACTTGCCGTAGTCCGGACGTAGACGTGTGCCGCGGCCGATGATCTGTTTGAACTCAGTCATCGACTGGATGCGTTGATCCAGCACGATGACATGGCACGTTTGCGCATCAACCCCTGTGGACATCAGTTTTGATGTGGTGGCGATCACTGGGTAGGGGCGTTTCGGGTCGATGAAGTTGTCGAGCTCGGCTTTTCCTTCATTATTGTCGCCGGTTATTCGCATCACGTAGCGGCTGTCTTTCTGGACGAGTTCCGTGTTCAGGGAGTCGTTGACGAGTGCTTGGCGCATGCGTTCGGCGTGGTCGATGTTGGCGCAGAACACAATGGTTTTGTCCATCGGGTTGGATTCGTGAAGGAAGCTGCTGATTCGGTGCGCGACTTCTTTGGTGCGTTCGGGGAACACGATTGCTTTGTCGAAGTCTTTTTGGTTGTAGATGCGGTCGTCGATGAGGTTTCCGTCGTCGTCGCGCATGTCGAATGATGGCCGCCAACCCTGCAAGTCCCAGTCCAAATCGACGCGGATCACTTTGAACGGTGCGAGGAATCCATCGTCGATGCCCTGCTTGAGGGAGTAGCTGTACACGGGTTTCCCGAAGTATTCGATGTTGGAGATGTACTCAGTTTCTTTCGGTGTCGCGGTCATACCGATCTGGACTGCTGACTGGAAGTAGTCCAGGATTGTGCGCCACGCAGAGTCGTCTGCAGCGCTGCCACGGTGACACTCATCGACGACGATGAGATCAAAATAGTCGGGTGGGAACTTGTTGTAGATCGGCTCTTTGTCTTCGCCGCCCATGATCGCCTGGTAGAGCCCGAGGTAGATCTGATACGACGTATCAACCTTGCCGTTGTTCTTATCGACGAGTGATCGATCAAGTTTGGTCATCACTTGACCGAAAGGCTTGAAGTCGTTGACCATCGTCTGATCCACGAGGATGTTTCGATCAGCAAGGAACAGCACGCGTTTGGCTTTGCCCGATTTCCAGAGTCGCCAAATGATGTTGAATGCCGTCAGCGTCTTACCCGTGCCAGTTGCCATGACAAGCAAAGCGCGTCGCTGGCCGCGTGCGACAGCTTCAATGGTTCTGTTAATGGCGAGCTGCTGGTAGTAGCGAGGTTCCTTGCCAGATACCTCCTGATAGTTCGGTGTCGCTACCAGCGTTTCAGCGGCCGGTTCGAGCTTTCTCCATGCCAAGTATCGAGCCCACAGATCTTCCGGAGCTGGGAACTCATCAAGCGAAAGGGTGGTTTCAACCTTCGCCGACTGCCCAGTTTTGTCGTGGAACAGGAAACCATCACCGTTTGAAGAAAATACGAAAGGCACATCAAGTGCCGCTGAATACTTGAGCGCTTGTTGCATGCCCGCACCAACGCCATGGGTGTTGTCTTTTGCCTCGATGATGGCAATCGGAAAGTTCGGCTTTGCGAAGAGGAGGTAGTCGGCGCGTTTTCGTTGGCCGCGAGCGACCATTTTCCCTCTGACAATGATGCGTCCGTCGGTGAACGAGTACTCACGCCGCCACTGATGGATCTCCCAGCCAGCCTTGGTGAGGGCAGGGCTGATGAACCGGTCACAAATATCCGATTCGCTCAGTTGTTTCTTATTCATCCCACATCAGCCCCACATCATGGCAACCCTCTCAGCCTACGTTCTGGGAGTTGTGCGATCTCCTACGAAGTACTCTTGGGACAACGCTCGATTGCCAACGCCGGTATGAGGGCAGATTTGAGGGGTATCCGATGGCAATTCCGAAGTTCAATGAGCTTTTTGATGATGTCCTAGCTGAGCTCAGCTCGGGTGAGGTACTCCACCGCCGAGAATTGAGACAGCGAGTAGTCGATCGGATGAAATTAACTGACTCCGAGCGGTCGGAGACGATGGAGGGTGGAGGGAATCGGGCAGGAAGCCGTGTGCACTGGGCGTTCGAATTCCTTTGTCAGGCAGGAGCGGTGACGAGGCCAAAGCGAGGGTACGCGAAGATCACCGAATTTGGTCGCGAGCTGATGAAGGAGGATGGTGGGGTAACACTTGAACGCCTTCGAGAAACTGAAGGTTTCCATGAGTGGCGTAAGCGGACACTCGCTAATCGCGAACGCCGCAAATCGGAGCGCAGTGACAGTATCGAGCAATCTGAATCAATTGGTGGAACACCTCTTGAGCAGATTGAAAATGGAGTTAACGAAATTCGAGCATCTGTTGCGTCACAACTACTTCAGCGCCTTCGAGAAGAAGACCCAGAATTCCTTGAACGTACGGTGCTCACACTTCTGCACGCGATGGGGTATGGCTCGTCGGAGGACGACCTTCAACATCTCGGTGGATCTGGTGACGGTGGAGTAGATGGGGTGATCCGACAAGACAAGTTTGGCCTCGACCAGATCTACATTCAGGCGAAACGTTATGGGTCCAACGTTATTGGACGGCCACACATTCAGAGTTTTGTTGGTGCGCTCAGTGGCAAACATGCAACTCGCGGAGTGTTTATTACGACTAGCGAATTTTCATCGGAAGCTGAAGAATTTGCGCGAAACGTGCCTCAATACCGAATCATATTGATTGACGGCGAAAATCTCGCGCAGTTGATGATCGAACACAAGGTTGGTGTATCTGTATCTCGAACCCTTGAGATTGTTGAAATTGATGAAAATTTCTTTATTGATGAATAGCGAGTCTTAAGCCCGTCGCGCTAATTTTTGGTCTTTAGCTATTGTTAAATCGCTTATCTCTCAGCCAAATCAGTGAGTCTTCACACCTGTAGCGACTGAATTGCTCGAGAAGGTCAAAACAACGAAATAATTTGCGTCTCACTTCGATTTGGTGTCGATCTGATGGGATTCCCTCAAAAAGTGTTAGCGAAGAAATCAGCTTCCGCAGATCCGTCGATCCCCCCATCAGGAAGGTGGGGTTCACTCCTTCTTCCAGTCGGTGGAGTACTTCGGTGATGATGTTGAGGTAGCGGTTTCGCAGGGTGTCGTTCGTGAGGTATGCCTCGGCTTCTGCCGGGCTCTTGATGGCGAAGTATTCGGAGAGGGACGAGGTGCCGAGCTGGATCTGTGGGAAGACGTACCAGATCCAGTGGGATTGCTTGTGGCCAGCCTTCATCTCGGCGAGGGCGGTGTCGTAGGGGGTGAAGCCAATTCCGGCTTGTGCGTCGAGGAAACGCTGCAGGTTGAAGGGATCAGTCGCGGACTGATCGGTCACGGCTCAGGCGAGCGCTGATTCGAGGTCGTTCAGCGACGAGGCGAGTTTCTTCGGAAGACGGTCGCCGAATGCTGCGTAGTGTTCGCGGATCTGGGGGACTGCCTCTTTCCAGCCGTTGGTGTCGACGCTCAGGAGTTCGTTGAGATCTTCACTAGTGACGTTGACGCCGTTGGTGTCGAGGGCGTCGTGGGTGGGGAGATAACCGATTGCGGTTTTTTCGGCCTTGGCGTTGCCGGTGATGCGTTCGAACACCCACTTGAGTACCCGTGAGTTCTCGCCGTAACCCGGCCAGAGGAATCGGCCGTTGTCGTCTCGGCGGAACCAGTTGACGAAGAAGATCTGGGGGAGTTTCTTGGCGTCGGTCTTGGTGCCGATTTCGAGCCAGTGGTTGAAGTAGTCGGCCATGTTGTAGCCGCAGAAGGGGAGCATGGCCATCGGGTCGAAGCGCAGTTTGCCGACTTG